>Ga0209468_1000018_pt1 | contig 100489 bp, 87 predicted proteins | sample GraSoiAngelo_102_FD_185871 | JGI IMG/M metagenome (GOLD analysis project Ga0209468, IMG submission 185871) | Grasslands soil microbial communities from the Angelo Coastal Reserve, California, USA - 14_0903_02_40cm (SPAdes) (version 2) | ecosystem: Environmental > Terrestrial > Soil > Grasslands...
AGATCACTCCGCCCTGCGGGACTCCCGCAAGCGTCGTACTCTGTCGTCCATCGTCCATCACCTTTGCCCTCAACCACTGCCGCACTAACCTCAGCACCCTTCGGTCGCTCACTCTCCGCTCGATCCGCTTCATCAACACCTGATGATCCAGTGTGCCAAAGAAGTCGCGGATGTCTGCATCGAACACGTGGTTGTGTGCGGTCTTCCGCAACACTTCCAGCGCGCCGGTGGCTCCCCGGCCGGGCCGGAACCCATGCGAGCTCTCCTCAAAGTCGCTCTCGAAGATCGGCTCCAAAATGAGCTTCGCCGCCGCTTGGACCACACGATCACGCACCGTCGGAATGCCCAGTGGACGCCTCCGTCCATCGGCTTTCGGGATGTACCGGCGCAGAACCGCCGCTGGCCGATACTTGCCTGCTCGCAGTAATTCGCGAGTCTCGCTGAGGAAGCGTTCCTCGCCGTACTGTTGGATCGCCGCGATCGTCTGGGCATCGACGCCCGCTGCGCCTCGGTTCCGCTTCACTCGTCTCCACGCTTCCCGGAGAACGTCACTTCTCCAGATGCGGTCGTACAGCGCGTGAAAACGTCTACCCGTATGTCGCTTGGCCGCTTCCCTCAGCCGGCTTTGAAGGCGTAGCACTTTGTCGATCGGCTTCTGCCTTTCGGGGTGGTTGGACCGGCTCGTTCGTCCGGTCATGCCCTCGCGCTTTCCTTCGCCACCGACGCGACCACCGCAGGGACCCTTCCCTCCGGACGCGTTGTTCTTCGCGCCCATCCTCAGTACTACGATCCCCTCGGACTTCCGCTGCACGGCGCTCGACTTCACCTTCGGCTTATACGAGCCACCTCGTTGCGACAACAACTGCGCAGACGGACCTCCCGTGTTCCGCACTTCTCCTTCAACGCGTGCTGCGCCCCGTACCCCGGAGAGATCTCGTGCCCGTACATCTCCGGTCTTCGGAGCACGCGATGTTGCCTTCGCCGTGACATGAGCGGCTCGGCTCTCTCGTTGTGCATCTGTCGAGGCTGCAGGCTTCACTTCATGTTGCGGCCCGCGTTGTTGCTCCCTCCGCAGAGGCTTTCGACGTCCAGCTTCAGCAGCACCCATCTCTGCATGCGCTGTGGACCTGCTACCCGGCTCTCCGGCGATTACCGGGACGGGACTCTCACCCGCTGGAGAAGTGCAGCCTGAACCTCCGCTCCATTTCAGTCGCTTCGGTTCGTCACGGCGCACCATGACGCGATGTTGCCTCGCACACATCGCGTCACTTCCGCCCCGATTTTTTTTCTTTCTCGGCGATCTTCTTCGCGTGACGCGATTGGCCGAGGGAGACGTTGATCGGGTTCGCGCGCGTGAGGAACGGGACGGGGGGACGCGAGCGGACGCCGAGCTCCTCGCGCACGTGTTTGAGGTAGTCGTGGTCGGGCGCGAGCTTCAGTCCGAGGTCTGCGGTGTCGACGGCTTTCTTCCGCTTTTCGGCGACGGCATAGACGCGCGCCAGGTTCGCGTAGTGATCGCCGTTGTAGAACTCGAGGTCGATCGCGCGGCGGCAGAGATCGACGGCGAGCTTGAAGTCTTTCCGCACCAGCGCGATGCAGAGCCCGAACCACGAGAGTCCGGTCGCGGCGCGGCGCGTGTTGAGCGGCGGCGCGTCCGCGGTTCCGTAGATGTCGAGGAACATCGTCAGCGCTTCGAGGTACTCGCCTTCGTTTGCTGCGCGAATGGCAGCGGTCATCTGTCGAGTCATCAGATTGCTTCGCGCGAGCGAAGGCGGTGAACGTAGCGCATGATCCGCTCGCGGTCCTCTTCCGTCGGGTCGAGAAAACGCATTCCGTATTTCGGCATGGAGCCGGAGAACTCCGCCCGCAGAATCTCCGCCAGGACCTGCAGCGGTTTCGGGTCGGCCGGCAGATAGAAATGGAGTCGCACCGGTCCATCCTGCGGCAGCATCCGGTCCACCTCGACGAGCATGCCCGAGGAAGAGATGTTGACGCTGCGTGCGAGAACGAAGCGGCCGTTCTTCTCGAGCGAGATCTCGATCTTGGTGATCGTGCGCAGCTGGCGGCGAACGGGAATCCGCGTCAGCCGCTCGACCTTCTGATCGAGATCCGGTTTTTGCAGCGGACGAAAAATCACGTCGTTGCATCCGGCGGAGAGACAGAGGTCGCCGTGCTCCGAGCTCGCGCGGTCGCAGACGAGGAGCAGCGAGATCGCGCGCGTCTCATCGTCGGAGCGGATCTCGCGGCAGAACTCCGGCGCGCTCATGTCGAAGAGGTCGTAGCCGAAGATGATGAGGTTCGGCTTCTCCATCCGCGCTTTGGTGAGGCCGTCGGAGCCGGCCAGCGCGGTCATGATCTGCATGTCGCGGCGGCGGAGGATCGTCTCCTGGAACAGCAGCGCGCCGCGCGAATGATCGACCAGGAGAATCGATCCGACGAGCGTCTGCTCTTTCATGCCGCGGAGATCTCCCTCAGTTTTCGCACCACGCGCTTCAAGTCGTCAACGAGCATCGTGATCTGTTCCGCCGTGTTGGATTTTCCGAGACCAAACCGGATCGAGCCGATCGCCGCCGCGTCGCCGGCGCCGATCGCTTTTAAAACACGCGAGGGTCCGCGCTCCCCCGAACTGCACGCCGAGCCGGACGACAACGAGAAGCGTTTCATCGCGAGAATCAACGAGTCGGCCTCGATGCGGTCGAAGGAGACATTGAGATTTCCCGGTAATCTTAACTCCCGCGGGCCATTGATCGAAACGCCGTCGATCTCCGCGAGAATCAAATTCCTCAACGAATCGCGCAATTCGGCGAGCCGCACGGCCTCTTCGCCCATCTCTTCCGCGCGCAGCTGGATCGCGGCGCCGAAGCCGACGACGCCCGGCACGTTGACCGTTCCGGCGTGAATGCCGCGCTCCTGTCCCCCGCCGATCACGACCGGCTCGACGCGCCTTCCGCGGCGCACGAAGAGCGCGCCGATTCCTTTCGGGCCGTAGATCTTGTGCGCGGAGAACGACGCCATGTCGACGTTCGTGAGATCGACGGCGATCTTGCCGGCGGCCTGCGTCATGTCGGTGTGAAAGAGGACTTTGTGCTGATGACAGATGGCTGCGAGCTCGGCGAGCGGCTGAATCGTTCCGATCTCACCGTTCGCCGCTTCGATCGACACGAGCCGAGTCTCTTTGCGCATCGCCGCGCGCAACACTTCCGGCTGGATGACGCCTTCGTGATCGGGCGAGAGCAGCGTGACGTCCGAACCACGCTTTCGTAGTCGCTCGGCGAGCACGATGATCGACTTGTGCTCGATCGCGGTCGTGATGAAGTGCTCGCCGGCATGCACAAGATTCAGTGCGATGTTGTTCGACTCGGTTGCGCCGGCCGTAAAGTAAATCTCCGGCGGCAGCACGCGGAAAAAGCGCGCGACGGCGATGCGCGCATCTTCGACGGCCTGCGATGCCTTCCGCCCATGCGCGTGCGTGATCGACGCCGGATTGCCGAAATGTTCGCTGAAAAACAGCAGCATCTTTTCGACCACGCGCGGGTCGCAGGGGGTGGTGGCGTGGTGGTCCATGTAGTACGGGGCGTTGATGAGGCCTCCAAGCCTCCAAGTTTAGGACTTTTAGGACTTTCTAGGACTCCTATGACGTCCTGCGACGTCCTAGACGTCCTACCATTTCCTACCGCCGCCGCCGTCGTCGTCTCCGGGTCGTCGGCTCGCCCGCTTCTTCCTGTGCGCGTTTTACGCGTTGCGCGAAGGCCTGCCACTGCCGGAAGACGTCGACGTAGCGTCCCGAAGAAAGCGCGTAGAGCTCGAGGAGTGAGAGTGCGTCGTTGAAGGGCTCGCGATAGACGGCGCGGAATTGGGAGCGGCGGTCGGTGGGCGGCTCGAGCAGACGCCAGAGCGTTTCGAGCGCCTGCTCGATTTGATGACGCGTGCCGGAGGCGAGCGCCATGCGCGCGCAGAGCGGGAGGACGAGATCGCGGATGAAGATGATGACCTCGCCCGTCCGCATTCTTGTCTGCTTCCGCTCCTCTTCGCGCTCGATCTCTTCGATGACCCACGGCAGCATCAACACCGACATCAGCACGGCATCGGAGATCCTGCGTCCGGACTGCACGGTGCGGTCGAGCACTTCGAGCATCTTCCAAAAATACGATGCCTGCTCGCCGCGAATGGCGCCGTAGATCTCGGGCAGGAGCGGCTCGATGAGTCCGGTGTCCACCATCAACCGAATCGCCCCGCGCGACCATCCTCGGCGCAGCAGCTCGAGGATTTCTTCCGAGACGCGCGGCGGCGATGCTTTGAGGATCTCGGCGCGATGGACGAGGATCGCGTCGTAGGTTTCCTTCTCGATCTCGAAGCCGAGGCGCGAGGCGAATTCGATCGCGCGCATCATGCGGACCGGGTCTTCGCGGAAGCGAACGCCGGGATCGCCGATGATGCGCACGCGTCCTTCCGAAAGATCGTCGATGCCGCCGACGTAGTCGATCACGGAAAAGTCGGCGATGTTGTAGAAGAGCGCGTTGATCGTGAAGTCGCGGCGCTTCGCGTCCTGAATCGGCGAGCCGAACGTGTTGTCGTCGGTGATCAGGATCTCTTCCACCTCATCCTCGGCAACCGCGACGCGCTCCGGCTCGCGGCGGAACGTCGCGACCTCCACGACCTGATCCTGAAAGATGATGTGCACGAGCCGGAACCGGCGTCCGATGATGCGGCTGTTGCGGAAGAGACGGCGCACATCGGACGGATGCGCGTCGGTGACGACGTCGAAATCCTTCGGCGTGCGGCCCATCAGGAGATCGCGCACACTCCCGCCGCAGAGATACGCGCGGTATCCGCTGCGATGCAATCGATAGAGGACCTTCAGGACGTTCTCGGGAATGCTGCGCCGCGAGACCCGATGTCCGCTGCGATCGATGACGGTGCCGGAAACGTCACTCGTTTCCATAGGTACTGATGCCGGGGGTGAAGTGGTACTTCCGGTCGACGATGAAGAACGATCGGTGCCACCGCGTTTTCGAGAAGAAGTGTTTGATGACATATGCGAGCTCGCCGCCGCGCGCCTTGAGTCCGCTGCCCTGCGGCGGCGGCGCGGCGTCGAACGACCAATAAACCATGAATGCGCGTCCTTTGATCATGCCGCGCGGCACCGGCCCCCAGAAACGGGAGTCGTGCGAGTGATCGCGATTGTCTCCCATCGCGAAAATCTGATCGGGGCCGACGGTGAACGGGCCGAAGTGATCGCGCGAGCGATACGGCTCGGGCAGCTCCGGCTTGTCAGGATAGACCTGCGGATCGTCGAACACCACATACGGCTCGTCGAGCTTGCGGCCGTTGATGTAGACCCTCTTGTCGCGGATCAGCACGGTATCCCCCGGCAGTCCGATCGCTCGCTTCACGAAGTCGATGTCGGGCTGTTCGGGAAAGCGGAAGACGATGATGTCGCCGCGCCGCACGTCGCGGAGCGGCAGGAGGCGCGTGAGCAGGTTGTCGCCTTTCGGTCCGTAGATGAATTTGTTGACGACGATGTGGTCGCCGATTTTGAGGTTGTCTTCCATCGAGCCGCTCGGAATCTTGAAGGCCTGGAAGACGAAGATGCGCGCGAAGTTGACGAAGATGAGCGCGATCAGCAGTGCTTCGTAATACTCGCGGACCGTCGTTTTCCCCTGCTGCTTCTCATCGGCTGCTGCCATTCGTTCTCTTCACCTGGTCCGCAATGAAGTGCGCGGCGAATGATTGCACGAGTTCCGGTGCAACGGCCACCGTCGCGCCTTCGCGGCGAATGTTTCCCGCCTGCACGGACGCGTCGCCGACGATGCTCGTCGCATTCGGCGCATTGGCGCCGACGACGAACGCGCGGCTCGCGTCGATCCACGGCGTTGCCTTCGCCGCGTCCCGCACCTGCCCGGTCAGCCGGCGCGCGATGACGATCGCGACGCGCGCGGTGCGCACCAGCTCCGCGCGTGCATCGTTCCAGGCGTACGGCTCGTCATCGAGCCAGACGACGAGCGGCAGTTTCTCGTTGTACTGCATGTCGCGCGGGCGCAGCACGATCGCCTCCGGCGCGATCGATTCGACTTCGACGTCGAGCGTCACCGCCGGCTGCGTCGCGAGCTTCCGGTCGCCGCCGTCGTACTTCATCACCTCGATGCGATCCGATGCGTCCGGCGTCGAGTACACGACCGCGAACTTCTCCCCTTTCGGATCCCAGCCCAGCGCCTCGACTCGCGCGCCGGAAAAATCCGCCATGACTTGCGCCGACGTCGGGATGTGCACGGTGCGCACGAAGTCGCCGCCTTTCGAGTGCACGACGTAGCTGATCTTGTTGCCGCGCGGCGCCCACTGCACCGCGACTTCGTCCGCCGGATCGGCGGGCACCCAGCTGATCGGACTACCGTCCGTCGACACGAGCCCGATGTCGAAGCCGTTGTCCTTCTTCGCCGAGAACGCGACTTCACCGCGCGACTCGGAGACATCGAACGAGTCGATCGCCTTGAACGCCGGCGTGAGCTCGTGATCGCCGCGCACGATGCGATTGTTGTCGACGCGCACATCGCTCGTGCGCAGCGGTTGCAATGCGGTCGTCACCTTGTCGTCGGCATCGAGCTGCACCGCGCGAATGCGCGGTGCGTGCGGGACGTCGCGCCAGGAGGGAGGGAGGCTTGGGAGTGCGGTAGCGCAAGCGACCGCTGTTAAAAGCGGCAGCGTCGCTGCCGCAGTCCAAAGCCCCCGGACCCAAGCCCGCTTCCGCGCCCGGGGCGGGGGGATGGAGTCGCTTCGCTCCCCCACCCCGGGCTCGGAAGCGGGCTCGGGCTCGGGCTCGGGGCGTTGTCTAGAACGCAGCCGCATCTTGCACGGTCTTCGACTCCGGTTTCACTTTGCGTGCGATCGATTTCGCCTGCAGGAACAGGCCGAGGTAATCGCGGCCGCCGGCTTTGGAATCGGTGCCGGACATGTTGAAGCCGCCGAACGGATGCACGCCGACGAGCGCACCGGTGCACTTGCGATTGAGATAGAGATTGCCGACGAAAAACTCTTCGCGCGCGCGGTCGAGCTTCTCCTCGTTGTCGGTGAAGACCGCACCGGTGAGTCCGAACTGCGAGTCGTTGGCGATGCGCAGTGCGTCGTCGAAGTCCTTCGCCTTGATGATTGCCAGCACCGGTCCGAAGATCTCTTCCTGCGCGATCGTCGCGCGCGCATCGACGTCGCCGATCACCGTCGGCTGGATGAAGAATCCTTCCTGGTCATCCGCCACGCCGCCGGCGAGCAGCTGTCCTTCCTTCACGCCTTTGTCGATGTAGTCCTTGATGGTCTTGAACGCTTTCCTGCTGACGACCGGACCGACCTGCGCGTCGCCGGACGCCGGATCGTCGATGCGCAGCGCCTTCGTCTTCTCGACAACGAGCGGCACGAGTTGGTCGTAGATCGCCTCGTCGACGATGAGGCGCGAGCACGCCGAACATTTCTGTCCCTGGAATCCGAACGCCGACGCCACGACCGCGGCCGCGGCTTCGTCGAGGTTCGACGTTTCGCGGTCGACGATGATCGCGTCCTTCCCTCCCATCTCCGCGACGACGCGCTTGATCCACAGCTGTCCCTTCTGCGCCTTCGCCGCTTCTTCGTTGATGTGCAGTCCGACTTCTTTCGACCCGGTGAAGGAGATGAAGCGGATGCGCGGATGCTGAATGAGCGGATCGCCGACTTCCGCGCCCGATCCGCTGAGGAAGTTGACGACACCCGGAGGCAGGCCCGCTTCTTCGAGCAACGCGAAGAAGCGATACGCGATCCACGGCGACTCCGACGACGGCTTCAACACGACGGTGTTGCCGGTGACGACGGCGGCCGTGGTCATGCCGGTCATGATCGCGAGCGGGAAGTTCCACGGCGGAATGACCGCGCCGACCCCGAGCGGGATGTACACGAGATTGTTGTCTTCCGACGGAACCTTCACGATCGGCTGTTCGCTCGCGTAGCGATACGCCTCGCGTGCGTAAAACTCCATGAAGTCGATCGCCTCGGCCGTATCGGCATCGGCTTCCGCCCACGTCTTTCCGACTTCGAGAATCATCGCCGCCGAAAACTCGTGCTTGCGCTCGCGCATCATTTGCGCCGCGCGCACAAGCAGTCCCGCGCGCACGTCGACCGGCTGCTTCTTCCAGCTCTCGAACGCTTTCCACGCGGCCTCGACCGCCTGCTCCACGTGCGCACGCGTGCCTTTGTTGAAACGTCCGAGGACTTCGTCCTTGTGCGCGGGATTCGTCGAGTCCCAGGTGGAGAGGCCGGTGATGCGCTCGCCGCCGATGACGACCGGATACTCGCGGCCGATCTCGCCGCGCACCTTCGCAATCGCCGCCTCCATCGCGGACTTGTTCTCGGGCCTGGTGAAATCGACGAGCGCTTCGTTCTTGAATTCAGGGAGGGACGGCGTTGGCACGTCTAGGAGTCCTTTCGGCGTCAGTGTTGCTAGGAATGCAGGCTCAGAGGCTCAGAGGCTCAGAGGCTCAGAGGCTCAGAGGCTCAGAGGATTATCTCTGAGCCTTTGAGCCTTTGCGCCTGTGAGCCTTGCAAAAAACGGATGCGCATCTTATCCAAAACCCTCCCGCTCCTGCTCGCGTTCGCGTGCGCGACGCCGTGGCACAACGAGCCGGTCGGTTCGGAGGTGAATCTCGCGTTCACGCTGGAGCGGAATCTCGTGACGTTCACGACCATCCGGATCGACGGGCGGTCCGGGCGTTTCATCCTGGCGAGCGCGTCGCCGCGGACGATCCTCGATCCGTCGTTCGCGAATCCGCGCCGGCCGCATCTGTTGCATTTCGGACAAAAGGAAACGCTCGCGCTTTCCAACGCGGCTCCGATGGCGCTCGGCGGCGTCGCCGACGCGCTCATCGGCGCGGACGTCTGGAACGGACACGCGATCTCGATCGACTATCACGCCGGCCTCGTATCGTTTCAGAAAGAAGGGATCGTGCCGGACGCAATGAAGCTCTATCGCTATCCCGCCGAGCCGATGATCGAAGTGGACGTGAACGGGCAGACGCTGAACGCGGTCGTCGACACTGCGAATCCCGACACGCTCATACTGCCGTCGCCGCAGAAAGCGCGCGGCACCGCGCGCGTGCGCATCGCGGGAAACGATTTCGGAAACGTCGACATCCAATATGCGAATGTCTCGCACCCGCGCGTCGGCAATCGGCTACTCTCCCACTTCCTTGTCACGATCGACTACGGACAACGCCTTGTCGGTTTGTGGCGCGATCCGCGGAATCCTGTTTGATTTCGCAGTCGCGCTGATCGTCGCCACCCCTCTCTTTGCACAATCGACGTTCGACCTGCAGGGCTATGTCGCCGGCCGGTGGACACGAGCAGAGGGGAAGCACGACACGACGGGCGTCACGCAATTCGGATTCGAGTGGACGCCGTCGCGCTACTTCGATCTGCACGCGAGCGGCGTCGCGCGCGACGAAAATACCGGCGTCGTCGACGCGTACGCCGACGCGCGCGCGGTGTTCGTCAACGACGAGATCCAACTGCGCGCGGGACAATTTTTTCTGCCGACGTCGCGCGAGAACAAAGGCGAGCTGTGGACGTCGCCGTACACGATCAGTTTCTCCGCGCTGAACACATGGATCGGCGAAGAAGTGCGGCCGCTCGGCGCGGACCTCCAATGGCGCCACACCTTCGGCACTGGCCACGCGCTCACCGCCGCCGCCACCGCTTTCCGGGGCAACGACACGATGGGCGCGCTCCTCGGATGGCGCGGCTGGCAGGTCGGCAGTCGCCTGTCCGTCTACAACGAAGCGCGTCCGCTCCCGCCGCTCCCGTCCTTCCAGACATTCTTCGCCGACCAGCGCGACGACGGCACGAAGCCGTTCGGCAAAGACCTCGACGGCAACACCGGCGTCTCCGCGCGCGTCCGCTACTCGATCCCTCAAATCGCGAATATCCAATACCTCTATCTCAACAATCACGGCGACCGCCAGCTGCACGACGGCGAATACGCGTGGGCGACCAAGTTCAATCTCATCAGCGGCGAGATCATCACCGCGGACAAATACACACTCGCCGCCGAATACCTCCGCGGAACAACCGGCATGGGCAACGATCCGGCCTATGTCGAAGCGGACATCTGGTCCGCATACATCCTCTTCTCCGAAAAAGTCGGGCGCACGCGCTATTCCGGCCGCTACGATCGCTTCAAGACGACCGAAAAAGATTTCTCGCTGGCCGAAAACAACGACGAGACCGGCCACTCCTGGACCTTGGCCTGGCTCTACGACCTCACCACCCGCCTCCGCCTCGGCGCCGAGCTCACGCAATTCAACAAAGAGCGCGCGGCGGTGAAAACGGACGCGCACACGTACACGATCGAGGGGCGTTACAGCTTTTAGGAGCGCGGACGTCTCGTCCGCTCTCCTCGGCACGCAGGGCGACCCGCTGCGCGCGGGCCGCCCGGTCTTCTGCTACGAATGAGGCGTCAGGACTCAGTACGAGATACGCGATAGATAGGTGTCGTACTGGCCGGAGGAGACCCCGATCCACGCTGCGGTCGCTTTCTCTCCGGACGAGAACGTCCAATCCCAGACGGTCTGGTAATCCCCGATGAAGTCGTTGCCTCCCGGAGTGGAGTCGAAGCCGCTCATGTCGTGATCGGTACTGTCGATGCGTGTGCCGGACGACGAGATGTATGCCTCATAGGCGCGGTATGCGGCAGTGCCGGAAGGCTGATAGTAGTACGTGATCACGACGTTGCCCGACGTGTTGTAGTCGAGTGCCGGCATGAACGCATTGTGGCCCGTGTACTGGACGATCGAGCTGCTCGGGCGATGCCACCCGGTGCCGTCGCGGTACGCGTACTGGACGTTCTGGGTGCCACTGACGTTGTCGTGCCACGTCAGGTCGATGTTTCCGACGGCCGCGTTGTATCGCGCATTCGGCACAGTGTTCGCGCGAATGTTTCCCGTAACGGTTCCGAGATAGATGTTCGTATTCGCCGCGATCTCGTGGGAGCCGAACGTCGAGCCATAGTCGGTCGAGCTGGCGGCTCGAATCTGATTGTTGGCGTGGTCGAGCCACATCACCCAGACTGTCCCGGTCGCTGATGAGACGACGACTTGGGGATTGAAGACTTCCGAGCCGCTTCCGTCCGAACCGCCATACGCGATCGGCGAATGCACCGTGAACGTGGAGCCGCCATTGGTGCTGGTGGCGAGGACGATTGCGGTGTTCCCGGCGTGGCCCGTGTACGGATAGTCATAGCTGACGTAGGCGACGTACACATAACCGAGGTCAGTGGAGTTGTGCCAGGAGACAGCGATGGAGGGCTTGTCGAGAAAATACGCGGCTGGCGCGGTCGGATATCTCGAGTCGACGATGGTCGGCGACGCGGTGAAGCTGCCGTTGTCGGACGGGTCGGAATGCCAGACCACGATCGCATTCGGCGCAGTCTCATCGCCGTTGAAGGCAATGCCGGCGCAGTAGGTCCTCAACGCTCCCTGGCCGCCAGTGGAGAAGTTCTCGGCATTGGCCGGATCGCCGCTATACGAGTAACCGGTCGACGGCACCGCGTTGTTATTGAACGGCGACGAGAACGACGTCGTGCTCGAGTAGCGAACGGCCGGATTCGGATTGTATTCAATGAAGGTCGTGAAGGTCCTGTCGACGCCGCTGGCCGTGATCGTCGAAATGGACGGCTCGACGTCCTGGGCCGAGTTGCTGGTGATATTGATCGGCGGCACAGCGGGAGTGGCATCGATCACAGCCGACCGCAGCCGCTTTCGCCCGTCCCTCAATTCCGGGTTTTGCGTATCGGCCGTCATTGCGCGGAGCCCCTGAGGCCCCTGAAACTGCTTCAAGAGCTGGCGATAAAGCACGGTGCTGAGGGTCGACTTCTGCAGCTGCGCTAGCGACTTGTAATACCGAGCGCCGAGCGCGCCGGCGGGCGGCGGTACGAGGACCGGGTTTGGACCCGGCGCGACGGCCGGCTGCAGTTGGTCCGCCGGAATTTTAGGCGGCGCGGAAGCGAATGCTGACTGCCAGGGACTAGACGCGAGAGTGAACAGTACGACAAGAGCAACAGCTTTGAGTTTCATAAGGTCTCCGGGTTTTTGAATTGACCTGCAGGTTACAGCCGAGCATGCTGTAAATAAGTATAGATGAAAGTTATTACTGAAAATGTGACCGCGCTCACTGCAGGTGGTAGTAAGTGCGTACGGGGATAAGTGCAAAGGCCCGATGAGGGACGTTACGCGTTTTGAGGCTCGTCGATATCGAAGGCGGCATCTTCGAACATCACCACCCGCACCTCTCCCCGATGCCGCTCCATGATCGAGCGCGCGCCGCGATCGCCGCGTAATGCGAGCAGCTCGGGAATGAAGCGCGGCGCGAAGATGGCGGGGACGCCGGCGATTCCCGCGTAGCCGGTGGCGGCGATCGGCGCATCGATCGCGATGAGTGCGCGGAGGTGGTCGGCGGTGATGCGCGGCTGGTCGCACAGCAAGAACAAAATGCGTACGTCGTTGCCGGCGCGTTCGACGCCGGCGCGAATCGACGACGCCATGCCTTCGTCCGCGTTGGGATTTGCAGCGCGGTCGACGACGATCACTTCGTCCGCGACTTCGTGCGCGATGCGTGTAGCACGTGCGAGGAGCGTTTCGCCTTCGTAGAGGACGTCCTGCTTCGGGCGGCCGAGGCGTCGCGAGGCACCGGCGGCGAGGACGACGGCGACTACGCGCACGCCGGTGTATTCGCCGGGTCGTGAATCGGCGCGTTAAGCTCGCGCAATGCGCGCGCGGAGCGGCGGTTCAGCACGGCCTGAATTTCGGCAATGACCGAGAGCGCGATTTCTTCAGGCGTCTCGCTGCCGAGATCGAGGCCGACCGGATTGTGGAAGCGCGGCTTGCGCGTGGCGCCGATCTCGGCGAGCAATTCGTCGCCGCGCGATTTCGGTCCCAGCAAACCGATGTATGCGATTTGCGATCGCAGCAGCAACTGGAGCGCGTCGGCGTCGCGATCGAAGTTGTGCGTCATCACGACCGCGGCGTCGTAGTCGCTCACGTCGACGGACGCGCGCGTCATGATCACGTCGATGCGCCAGCCGATCGTGCGCGCGAGATCGGCAACCGGCGCGACGTCGGCGCCGGAGCCGAAGATCGCCAGCGCGCGCCGCGGGCGAATCAGCTCGACGAGCGTCTCGCCGTCGGGCAGGCGCATCGTCCACTCGACCGGCTCGCGTCCGTTCCGACGAAAATCGGTGACCAGCGGCGGCACGTGCGCGGCATCGAACGGCTCGACAAAGAGTTCGAGGACGCCGCGGCATCCGAGTCCGAGTCCGAAGATCATGTCGTCGGCGCGGGAAGCGTCGTACGTGATGACGCGCGGCTGCATGTCGTCGAGCCACGGACGGATGCGCGCCGCGAGATCGCGCTCCAGACATCCGCCGCTCACGGCGCCGAACGCCTCGCCGCTTTCCGTGATTACGACGCGCGCGCCGGCGCGGCGATACGTCGAGCCTTGCGTGCGGATCAGCGTCACGAGCACGCCGCGGCGATTCTGATCAATCGTCGAGCGGCACGCGGCGATGACTTTCTCGATCTCGTGCATGAACTGGAACTGCCGCACGATCGTACTTCCAAACCGCCACGACCGGAATCATCGCGACGCCGATGAAGATCATCGAGCGATAGCGGAACAGCGCGCCGAAATTACTCACGCAGTAGATGAACGCCGCGCCCATCGCGATCGTCACCACGAGCACGAGCCAGAGAATCGGATTGCGCCACTGCTCGCGCGGCATACGAAACAGCGCGACGATGGCGATGAGGAACACGACGTCGAAGAAGATCGTGTCGACGTCGGCGAACGCCCACAGCCCCCTTCCGCCGCCGATACCGGCGAACGCATGCGGAAGAAAAAACGCGACGCATCCACGCAGGAAACGCGTGGGGCGACTCTCCGGGTGTCCATATTCCGCGCCGCCGATCCTCGTGCCGCCGTCCATCCGGTCGAACGCGCTGCGCGCGCCGTCGATGATCCACGCCATCATCACCGGCGCGTGCTTCGCGTCCTCCAGGCGCGGCGACGTGATCCACGCGCGAATGGGCGGCGGCAGATAGCGCCCCGTCACGCGCACCGCGCCGGCCAGCACGCCGCCGTACATCACGATCAGCAGCATGACCGCGTGCAGCGGCTTTCGCGTGCGCAGCGAGGCGACGAAGAGCAATGGCGCGGAGACGCCGAAGAGCGCGAGCGCCCAGTACCAGCGGATGCCGGCGATCAGGCAGAAGACCGCGAGCAGCGCGAGCGTCATCAGCGCGCCGTGCAGCGCGGCGTTTTTCTCGCGATGCCACGCTCGGATCCACATCGCCGCGGTCGCGACGAACAGCGCGAACAGAAAAAGAAACAGCACGTCCTTCAGCGGCTGCGTCGACCAGAGAATCGACGAAGGCGAGAGCGCAATCGTCGCAACGACGACGCGCGCGACGCGCACATGCTCGCCGGCGAGCTTGACGACGATCGCGCAGGTGCCGAGGTAGGCGGCGAGATTCATCAGCAGCGCCATCGAGGCGACGATGCCGAAAAGCAATCCGAACACCACCAGAATGTGCGTGAAGCCGGAGCCGTCGACATTCGGGTCGAGGTGCGTCAGCGCAGACGACCCGCGCCTGGCGATCTCCGCGACGTAGCGAAAGTACTTTCTCCCGTCGGTCGCGTAGAACCAGAAGCCGTCGCCCGCCTGCAGCCGCCGCAGAAACGGAAGATGCAGATACGAGATCCAGAAGAGCGCCTGACCGGCGATCGCGCGCACGAGAAAACCGATCGCGACCAGCGTCGAGATGGTGCGATCGCTCCGAAACGCGCGCCATGCGACGAACAGCAGTCCGCAGGCGATGGCCGTGAGGAACAGCTGAATCGTGGCGATCAGCATGAGGACGGGATCAGTTTCCGAGTGACAAACGAAGAATCTCGGCGATGCGGCGCGACGCCTGTCCGTCGCCGTAGGGATTGCGCTGCTGGCTCATCTCCGCGCGCACGGCCGGATCGCGCAACAGCAGCCGCGCTTCCGTCACGATGTCCTCGCGTCCCGTCCCCACGATCTTCACGTTGCCCGCGCGCACGCCTTCGGGACGCTCGGTCGTGCCACGCGTCACGAGCACGGCCTTGCCGAGGTACGGAGCCTCTTCCTGCACGCCTCCGGAGTCCGTGACGATGAAATCGCTGCGCATCATCAGATGAATGAACGAGACGTAGTCGACCGGCTCGATGAGGTGAATGCGATCGCTGCCGCCGAGGATGCTGCGGACCGGCTGCTGGACATTGGGATTGAGATGGACGGGATAGACGATCTCGACGTCGTCGTCGAGCGTCAGCTCCGCGAGCGCTTCGCAGACGTCGCGAATCGGACCGCCGAAACTCTCGCGGCGATGTCCGGTCACGAGGATCATCCGCCGCTTCGCATCGAGGAAGGAGAAGTCGCGGGCGAGACGCTCCTTCAGCACGACGTCGGACGACATGCGCAACACGGCGCGCTGCAGCGCGTCGATCACCGTGTTGCCGGTGACGAACACGCGCGCCGGATCGGTCCCCTCGCGCGTCAGGTTCGCCTTCGCATCCTCGGTCGGCGCGAAGTGATAACGCGCGAGGACCGAGATCATCTTGCGGTTCACTTCCTCCGGCCATGGCGCGCGATCGTCGCCGCTGCGCAGTCCCGCTTCGACGTGCGCGGTGTCGATGTTCGCGTAGAACGCGGCCATGCCGGCGGCGACGGCGGTCGTCGTGTCGCCCTGCACGACCACGAGATCGGGTTGCATCTCGCGCAACACGCGACCGGTCTCGAGGATCACGTTGCCGGCGATGTCGACGAGCGTCTGGTTCGCTTTCATCAGCTGCAAATCGACGTCGGGCTTCAGATCGAAAAGCTGCAGCACCTGATCGAGCATCTCGCGATGCTGACCGGTGGTGCAGATGCGCACGTCGAAGAGCGAAGGCTCCCGCCGAAGCTCGTCGATGACCGGGGCGAGTTTGATCGCTTCGGGACGCGTACCGAAGACGAACAGGAGTCGTTTCATACGGTTATTCAATGGTAACCTGTGACGAACGCTCCGCCGATGTCAATCATTCTCGCGTTTGTACTTGCGCCCGCCATTCTCGCGTCCATTGACTCCCTCGTACGTGCCGCTCTGGTGCTGCGGTCGCGTCCGGAAAACGGGCGCGCGCGCGGCGAGCAGCCGCGCCACTGGCTGGTGATCGTTCCCGCGCGCGCCGAGGGAACGCGACTGCAGACGACGATGAGCTCGATCGCTGCGGCGATGCGCGGACGCGACGACGTGACCGCGCTTCTGCTCCTCGACGGCGAAGACGACGAAGCAGCTGCGTCCGCGCGCGAAAACGGTTTTGCAGTACGTGTAAAACTGCCGCCCGGCCCGACGAAGGCCGCAGCGCTGGCGTGGCTTCTCTCGGATGTGGCGACCGCTGCCTCAGCGGTCACAGCGCCGCCAATGGCGGCGCCAGCGGCGCGAAGCGCCGCCGCGACCGCTGAGGGCAGCGGTCGCCACACACTCCTCGAAAACGTCGACGCGATTCTCATCATCGATGCCGGCTCGCGCGTGAAGCCCGACTTCTTCGAGCGCTTCGTGTGGCCCGAGGGAGCGGACGCGGTGCAGACGCACCTCTCGGGGGTGGCCGACTCGCACACGCATGGAAATGCTGCCGCGGCGGCTTCGCTGTCGGAGCGCTTCGCGCAGAGTCGCGAGGACCGCGGACGCGAGGCCTTCGGCTGGAACGTGCGACTGCGCGGAACGGGGACGGCATTTCGTCCGAAGACGTTCGCGGATGTGATCCCGCGACTCGTCACGCGCATCGAAGACCACGAGGCGTCGCTGCTGCTGACCGCCGAAGGCGCGAAGATCTGCCTCGCGCCCGACGACGCGATCGTGTTCGACGAAAAGCCCTCCAGCGTCGACGCCGCCGCGTCTCAACGCGCGCGCTGGCTCCTCGGACGCTACGAGCTGCTGCTGCGCCGCGGCGGCACGTTCGCGTCGATCATGGCGAAGCATCCGCTTGAAGGCGCGGCGCTGTTCGCGGAGATTTTCGGACGTCCGCTGTCGCTCACTGTTCCGCTGCGCGTTCTCGCCGGCGCCTGGGCGATTCGCGAAGGTCATCCCATCCTCGGCGGCGCCATCGCCGGAAGCGCGGCGGTCGATGTGCTCTCGTATCTCGTCGCCGCGCGCGGCATTCCGCGCGGATCGGCGAGCTTCGCGGCGTCGTGGCTGCTCGCCGTCGTCTACGCGCCGCGCGCGCTCACGCGCTGGCTGCGCACGGACCGATGAAGAGGGTTTTGGTGATCACGTCACGATTTCCCTGGCCGCCGTTCAGCGGCGATCGTCTGCGCGGCGCGATCTGGCTCGATGCGCTCGCCGGCCGCGCGGAAGTCGCTCTGGTGTCGCCTCACGGCTCGGTGCCCTCGTCTGCGCCGCCATTTCGTTTTTTTCCAGCGAAGCGATCCATCGCACGCGGTGTCAGCGCAGCGCTGCGCGTCATGCGCGAGTCGCTGCCACTGCAAAGCCTGCTCGCCGCGCCGTTTGAATGGAGCGAAGCGATCGAGCGTGCGAAGAGCGAGGCAGGACCGTTCGACGCGACGATCGTGTTGTTGTCGCGATTGCATCCGTGGATCAGCGTCGGTGGTGCTGGAGTGGTGCGCGCCTCCGGCGCGCCTCCCGCCCAAAGGCGCGCCGGAGGCGCGCACCACTCCACCACCATCCTCGATGCCATTGATTCCTTGACACGCAACGCGAGCGAGCGCGCGTCGCAGGCGTCGCCGCTCGCGCGCTGGTTCTGGCGCATCGAAGAGCGTCGCGTCGCGCGCGCGGAAGCGGACGCGGCGAAGCATTACGAGCGCGTCCTTTTCGTCAGCGACGAAGACGGCTTTGACCGTGAACAAGACGGCTTTGCCGTCGTCTCGAACGGCGTCGCGATTCATCCGCTCGAAGAGAAGCCGCGCCGCTACGACTTCGGGTTCTGGGGACGGCTCGCCTATTTCGCCAACTCCGACGCCGCCGAATATCTCCTCGACGAGATCTGGCCGCGCATCCGCGAGCGGCGCGCCAGCGCTACACTCGCGATCGGCGGCGCGCACGCAACGAAATCGATCCGGCGGAAAGCAAATCAGGCAGGAGTGACGTTAACGTCCCCGGTCGACCACATGCCGTCATTTTCGAGAGAGATCCGCGTGGCGCTTCTGCCGCTGCGATATGGCAGCGGCGAGTCGACGAAGACGATGGAAGCCGCAGAGTCAGGTTGTGCGATCGTCGGGACGCCGAAGGCGTTCCGCGGCGTGAGCGCGCTCGCCGCGCATGCGCGCATTTTGTCGGCGCCGGCCGCGTTCGCCGACGCCGCGGTCGCATTGCTCGACGCTCACGACGAGCGCGCGCGCATGGCGTCCGCGCTGCGCGCGGCCGTCATCGAACATCACGCGCGGCAGACGACGCTCGATCGCCTCGCGCAGATCGCGCTCGGAGACGCCGCATGATCCGGCCGCGCTCGAAAGAAGCGGTGTTCCGCATCGGGCTCGCCGTCTTCGGCGACGTCGCGATCTCCTGCATCGCGCTCACCGCCGCGGTCGCAGTACGGCGCAACGTGCCGCTGCAGTTCACGAAGTCACTGCTCCCGTCGATCAACTTTCCGCTCGACATCCTCGGCTTCGTTCTCGTCACGGCGACGCTCATCGCCGCGCTGAGCCTCAGCGGTTTCTATCGCCAGCGCCTCACGCCGCGCGGCCGCCCGCGCCTCGCCGTCGCGATGGTCATGCGCGTCGTGCTCCTCACCACCGCCGCGACGTTCGTCGCGCGCCCGGTGCCGCGCACGATTCTCATCGCCATCGCGATCGTCGAGGCGATGCTCATCCCGCTGTGGCGCTGGCTGCCGCAGGCAACGATGCGCATCCGCCCGCGACAGGCGATTCTCTTCGGCAGTCCCGCCGAAGTATCGAGCGCTCTCAGCGCACTCGATCTCACCGCCGATCCGCGGCTGCGCGTGATCGGATGGGCGGGCGACGCGTCCGCCGAGCTTCCTGTCCCCTATCTCGGTCCGATCACGAATCTCGAAACGCGCGCGCGGTTGCGCGAAGTGGAAGAAGTGATCTGCTCCGGCTCCACGCGCGAGCGGCTCGATCTCCTTCGCGTGCGCGGTCCGCGCGGATTCCTCCTGCTCGCCTCGCACGCCGACGCCCTCCTCGCCTCCTCCACCCTCGGCTGGATCGGCGATCAGCCGCTCGTGCAGGTCGGCATGAAGCGCACGCTCGATCTCGTCATCGGCAGCGCGCTCGTGATCCTCACGCTGCCGCTCTGGCTCATCGCCGTGCTGGCGATCTGGATCGAAGACCGCGGACCGGTCTTCATCCGCCAGTTGCGCGTCGGACAGGGCGGCATTCCGTTCCCGATGTGGAAGCTCCGCTCGATGCGCGACGGCCGCGTGACGCGCGTCGGCTCGCTGCTGCGCAGCTATCACATCGACGAGCTCGCGCAGCTGCTCAACGTCATCACCGGCGACATGAGCCTCGTCGGCCCGCGCCCCGAGCGCCCCGACATCGCCGACGACATTCAACGCGAGCTTCCCGACTTCGACCTCCGCTGCCTCGTGCGCCCCGGCATCGCCGGCCTGGCGCAGGTCTCGGCCGAATACGACTCCGATCCTGAAGTGAAGCTCCGCTACGATCTGATGTACATGTGCGACTGGTCGCTGATGCTCGACGTGCGTTTGCTGCTGCACAGCGTGTCGACGTCGCTGTCGGGGAGCGGCGTATGAGGGCGAAGCCCTTCGGGTGTAGCGCAGACTTTCCAGCGTGTATGAGGATGAAGCCCTCCGGGTGTGGCACAGGCTTTCCAGCCTGTGCCCCGGGGGCAGGCTGGAAAGCCTGCCCTACACCAGATAGGAGCCACGCATGAGCATCGCCCTCGAACGCGACGAGCGCGTGGTCCATCGCTACTTCGCGGGACAGAAAACGCGCTTCCTCCAGGAGTGGCGCGAGATCCTGCAGAGCGGTCATCTGCTCTACAACCTCGTGCATCGCGATCTCACCGTGCGCTACAAGCGCTCGATCCTCGGCGCGCTCTGGACGCTGCTGCATCCGCTGCTGCTCACCGGAATCCTGGTGATCGTCTTCTCGCACATCTTCCGCTTCGACATCGAGCACTACGAGATCTACCTGCTCAGCGGTCTCCTGCCATGGACGTTCTTCGCGCAGACGACGGTGTCGTCAATGGCGGCGACGGCGTGGAACGGGCCGCTCATGAAACGCGTGCGGGTGCCGAAGTCGATCTTCACGCTCTCGACCACCATCTCGGGACTGATCAATCTCGCGATCTCGTATCTGCCGCTGGTCGGGATCATGGTCATCAACGGGATCAAGTTCAAACCGGCGATGCTCTTCCTGCCGGTGTCGGTCGCGATCCTGGCGGTATTCACGTTCGGCCTCTCGTTGATGCTGTCGACGATCTCGATCTACTTCGTCGACGTGCGCGAGATGTTCGCGGTCGCGCTGACGGCGCTGATGTATCTCACGCCGATCATCTGGCCGCTGAAGATCGTCCCGCCGAGGTTTCAGCAGATCATCCAGGCCAACCCGCTGTACTACTTCGTCGAGATGGTGCGCATCCCGCTGCACGCAGGCATCATTCCGTCGGCGAAGCTGCTGACCGTCGCCATCGTCATGGCGCTCGCATCGTTCCTGTTCGGCTGGCTGACGTTCCGCCGAATGTCCCGCGGTTTTTATCCGCACCTGTAAAGTCATGAGCTCGATCGTCTGTCGCGACATCAGCGTTACCTACCCTCCGCAGAAGGCGCCCAGCCTGAAGGAGTGGGCGCTGCGCCGCGGCAACAGGGCCAAGCCGTTTCAGGCGCTGACCGACGTGAACCTCACGATCGAGCCGGGTGAAGCGTTCGGCATCGTCGGCGGCAACGGCGCGGGAAAATCGACGCTGCTGCGCGTCATCGCCGGCATCATTCCGCCGACGCGCGGCGAGGTGATCACGCGGGGCGTGCTTGCGCCGATCATCGAGCTCGGCACCGGCTTCGACGGCGAACTCTCCGGCCGCGAGAACATTTTCTTCAACGGCTCGCTCCTCGGCCGCTCGCGCGCGTTCATGCGCCGCTGCGTCGAAGAGATCATCGATTTCTCCGGCCTCACCGAGTTCATCGACGCGCCGCTGCGCACGTACTCGACCGGCATGGTCGCGCGGCTCGCGTTCGCGGTCGCGACGACCATCGACGCGGAGATCGTGCTGCTCGACGAAGTGCTGGCCGTCGGCGACGCGTCGTTTTACGACCGCTGCGAAGAGCGCATCCGCCGCTTCCATCAGACCGGCGCCACGATCGTCTTCGTCTCGCACGATCTCGTCAGCGTGCGCGAGCTCTGCACGCGCGCGGTCTGGATCGATCACGGGCGCGTCGTCACGATCGGCGACGCCAACGAAGTGGCCGACGCGTACGAAAAGCGGATGCACGCGCTGCCGGCGCCGGCCGTCGCGACTGTCTGACATGCGCGACCCGAAAGAATCGGCACGCCTCACCGCGGAGAACGAAACGCTGGCGTTCGAATGTCAGGTTCTTACGTCGACGAATCGCGCGCTCACCGCGAAGCTCGCAATCGTGACCGCGGAGCGCGATCGACTGAAACAGTCGCTCGCCGCAATCGAAGGCTCGCGTGCATGGCGCATCGTGCAGAAGCTGCGCGGACTCGTGGGACGGCGCTGGTGAGCGACGACCTCGAATACTGGCGCGAGCTCGCGGCGCAATATCAGCGCGAGCTGGAAGCGCTGCGCGCGCGCGTGCTGCGCTATCTCGAATCGCCCGAAGTCGAAAACGCCGCGGCGCTGCTGTGCGCCACGCAGGCGCGGCCGGGATGGATGCAGGAGATCGATCGCATCGACGTCGAGATCAAACAAACCGATGCGAAGAGCGCGCTCGACAGCCTCTGGAGCCGCGTCGCGACCGACGAATGAAATCGCTGGCGTGGCAGACGCTGATGAATCTGCCGATCGGCTACGCGACCAGCGCGCGCGACATCCTCCGCGCCCTCGACGCGCGCGGCATGCACGTCACCTACAGCTACGCCTACGGACCCGGCACGCCGTGGCCGTTCACCGAGCCCGAGGAATCGGGCGATGCGCGGCTCGACGCGATTCGCGCGCGGCGTGAGGAAACACATCCGCCGATCGTCGTCACGTACGCGGCGGGCAACGTGTTCTACCGCAATCACGGCAAATACAAGATCGGCTTCACGATGCTCGAGGTGAACGGCTTTCCTCCCGACTGGGTTCGCCAGGCAGACGCGATGGATGAGATCTGGACTCCGACGGAGTTCAATCGCCGCGGTCTCCTCGACAGCGGCGTGACCAAGCCCGTCCACGTCATCCCCCTCGGCATCGATCCCGATCGCTTCCATCCCAATGCGCCGCGCATCCCGAATCGCAACGGCGACTTCGTCTTCCTCGCCAATTTCGAATGGGGCGCGCGCAAGGCGCCGGAGATTCTGCTGCGCGCATTCAACGCGACCTTCCGCGCCGGCGAGCGCGTGATCCTCGTCTGCAAGACCATGAATCGCGACCCCAACCTCGACGTCCCCAACGAAATCCGCGCGCTGGCGCTCCATCCCCGCGGCGGCCGCATCTACTTCCTCCACAACCACGACATCCCGCACGCGGAGCTCGCCACGCTCTATCGCTCCGCCGACTGCTTCGTCTCCCCCTCGCGCGGCGAAGGGTGGGGCCTGCCCGTGCTCGAAGCAATGGCCTGCGCCCTCCCCGTCATCGCCACCGACTGGGGCGGCCACACCGCATTTCTCGATCCCAACGACACCTACCCGCTCCGCATCCACGGCCTAACATCCGCAGAACCCAGCGGAGCCGTTTACTATCGCGGCCTCTCGTGGGCGGAGCCGGATGAACAGCATCTAGGCGAGTTGATGCGGTACGTGTACGAACATCAGGACGAAGCGCGCGCCAAGGGACAACGGGCGGCGGAGCGCGTACGCGCGAAATTCACGTGGGAAGAAACGGCAAAGCTCATCGTAGCAAGGATCGCAGCAATCTAAGACGCCTTTCCCGTGCCCGCGCCCGCGCCCGCTTCCGCGCCCGGGGCGGGCGGCCGAGCGAAGCATACATTCCCCCGCCCCGGGCTCGGAAGCGGGCGCGGGCTCGGGCGGGCACGGGCTCGGGCGCGGCTCGGGCGCGGCGCGGGCGCGGGAAGATAGAATGTCCCTAATGCCCCCTGTCCTCTCCGTCATCGTCCCCTGCCATAACGAGCGCTCGACCGTCGCCGAGCTGCTCAAGCGCGTCCTCGCCGTCCCCGTCTCCAAAGAAATCATCGTCGTCGACGACGCCTCCACCGACGGCTCTCCGGACATCGTCGAAGAGATCGCGCGCCGCGAGCCCGTCATTCGACTGCTGCGGCAGGAGAAAAATCAGGGCAAAGGCGCGGCATTACGCCGCGGATTCGAAGAGGCGCACGGCGAGATCGTGATCGTGCAGGACGCCGATCTCGAATACGAGCCGCGCGAATATCCGCGTCTCCTCCAGCCGATCCTCGACGGCGATGCCGACGTCGTTTACGGCTCGCGCTTCGCCGGACACCCGCGCCGCGTGATGCTCTACTGGCACACCGTCGGAAACGCGTTCCTCACCTGGCTCTCCAACATCACCACGAACCTCAACCTCACCGACATGGAGACCTGCTACAAGGCCTTCCGCCGCGAGGTCATCACATCCATTCCGATCGAGTCGAACCGTTTCGGCTTCGAGCCGGAGATCACCGCGAAAATTGCGCGCCGCGGCTATCGCATCTACGAAGTCCCGATCTCGTACCACGGCCGCGAATATTGGGAAGGAAAGAAAATCGGCTGGAGAGACGGCGTCAGCGCGATCTGGACGATTTTCAAGTACGGCATCTTCTACCGCGGCGACAGCGAAGCCGAAGGGTATGTGACGCTGGAGCGCATGGGACGCCTGTCGCGCTACAACAAATGGATCTGGCAGAGCATCGCCCGCCACGTCGGAAACCGCGTCCTCGAAGTCGGCGCCGGGATCGGCAACATGACCCGCGTGATGTACGGCCGCGAGCTGATCGTCGCCACCGACGTCGAGCTGCCCTACCTGCACATCCTTCGCAACCGCTTCTCGCGCAATCCGACCATCACCGTCGCGAAGCTCGACCTCAATTCCGACGACGACTGCGCGGCGTTGAAGCAATACGGCTTCGACACCATCGTCTGCCTCAACGTCCTCGAGCACATCGAAAACGACCGCGGGGCATTGCGCCGCCTCCATCAGCTCCTCAATCCCGGCGGCAACCTGCTCCTCTTCGTCCCCGCCGATCCGGCGCTTTACGGAACGATGGACAAACAGGTCGGCCACTTCCGCCGCTACGCGTCCAACGAGCTCCGGGCGTTGATCGAGTCCGAAGGATTCTCGGTGCCGGAGATCTTCCACCAGAACTACTTCGGCCGCTTCGGCTGGTGGCTCAACGGTCGCCTCCTGCGCCGCGCGCACGTGCCGGCCGGACAGTCCCGAATTTTCGATTTATTCGTGCCGCTGCTGCGCCGCATCGAAGGCAAAAATCCGACGAAGGGATTGAGCATCGTCGCGATTGCCACGAAGCCGTTGTCGCAGGCGCAAGCCGCGCAACACGACGTGGCCTAGGAGACTCTGCACAGTGTCATCCTGAGCCGCGAAGACGGCGAAGGATCTCCCGCCGACGGAGCGCTGGTCGTGCTTCGGCGGGGGATTCCTCGCCATCTTCGCGGCTCGGAATGACACGAGACGATTGTGCCGAGCTTCCCTAGGAGCTTGCGCGGCAGGAACGACGATCTCAGGCGCGTTGCGCCGCTCGAAGCCGCAGGTCGTGACGTGGCGACAAGCATGCCGCGAGGCGGAGCAATCCACGCAGCCGGCCGTGCCGGCTAGATGTTCCACGGCGTAGACCACGTTCCGAGCCGGAGCCACGCCCGGAAATCCTGCCCCAGCTCGAAGTCGCGCCAGCTGTAGATCGACGCGATCGGCTCGCGGCCGAGCATCCGCCCGTTCCATCGGGAAGCGGGATAGCAAAACGCGCCGTTGAATTGCACGAAAATCGACCAGACCAGGAGGACGACCGCGGCGCGGTGCGTCCATTGTGGCAAACGGTTCCAGACGTCGGCCGCCGCCAGCGCGAGAATCGGGAGAATGTCGACCAGATATCGCGGACCGAAGGACCACCCTCCCCACCAGTTTTCAAACGCGCCCGAGATCAGAAGGTGAATCAGTGCGGCGATGCCGAACGACAGCAGGACCGCACTGCGTGCCTTGCGACTGAAGAGCTGCAATCCCAGGCCGAGAATGCCGAAGATCGCAATCGGCGTGAAGATCAACAGGCCGCGATTCGGACTCACGAGCAGACCGAGCGTGCCCGTAACTCCCCATTTCGTGAAAACCGCCCGCAGCGTGGACCCGAGGAACACACCGTAAAAGCCGCTCACGTTTCCCCAATAACGCCAATTGACGAACAAGGTAAATGCCACAAGCGGAATTGCGGCGATCCCAAACACCAGCGCGTATTGAAACCATGCCCGCCGCCCCATGACGATCGTGGCCGCAAAACCGGCGAGAAGAAACAGGCCTGCGGTCGGCCGCGCAGCGACCGCCATGGAAAGCGTGATGCCCGCGCCGGCGGCGGCCCACCGCGGAAAATCAGGCCAGGTCAGAAACCATAATGCGGCCGTAACCGACGCGGCGACCACGGTCTGTTGCCACAACATCTGGCTGGCTGTAGCCCACATCGACGTGCCGATGCCGAACGCAATCGCCATCCAGAATGCCGGGCGCGCGGACAAGGTACGGCGCACTGTCAGCCAGAAGATCAACACTGCAAATGCAGTGATCGTCGCCGACGCGTATTTCTCCACAAACTCGCTCATGACGAACAGGACATGCGCCGACGGTTTGCCGCCGACGGACAGAAATGTGTACACCGGCATGTAGACCGGCAGCGCGGCCAATGACGTGCCGACCGGATACATCGAGATCAGCGAGCCGTTGCGCTCGTGAATGGAGAAGACGCGCGCCGGCTTATCGATGTCGTCGCGGAACATATCCAGCCGCGGCGTCCGGCCGCGGAGGATGGAAAACGGGATGAGTCGATTGGGAATCGTGTCGCCGCCGCTCACGTAAGGCAGCGTGCGACAGTTCCCCAAATAGACCGCCCAGCAAAGCACGAACAGAAGAAGGCCCTGCCGCCGGTTCACGAGCGCGATTGTAGTCCTCATCACTGCGGCGCCGCCGGAAACTACGCTACACTTCGCCGTCTCCATGGCGAAGCGAATCCTGGTTGTGGGAGGCGCCGGCTACGTCGGCGGCGCGATCACCGATCGGCTGATCGAGGCCGGCCACCAGGTTCGCGTCTATGACGCGCTGCTCTACGAAGAGAGTTACTTCAAGCCGGTCGACTTCGTCTTCGGCGACGTCCGCGACCGCGACAAGCTGCTTCCGCTCCTTCGCTGGGCCGACGCCGTGGTCTGGCTGGCCGCGCTCGTCGGCGACGGCGCGTGCGCGCTCGATCCCGAGCTGACGCGCGCGATCAACGTCGATTCCGTCGCGTGGCTGCGCGAGCATTTCCCCGGCCGCATTCTTTTCATGTCGACGTGCTCGGTCTATGGAGCGATGGACGGGATCCTGACGGAGGAGTCGGCGACGAATCCGCTGTCCCTCTATGCGGAGACGAAGCTCGAAGCGGAAAGAATCCTCGCCGACAGCGACGCCATCTCCTTCCGCCTCGGCACGCTCTTCGGCCTCGGCGACACGTACTCGCGCATCCGGATGGATCTCGTCGTCAATACGCTGACGGTGAAGGCGTGCTTATACAAAAAAATCAGCGTGTTCGGCGGCAATCAATTTCGGCCGCTCCTGCACGTGCGCGACGTCGCGGAAGCCGTCGTCGCGAATGTCGACACCAGGCATCGCGGGATCTTCAATCTTCAGGCGAAGAACATGAAAATCGTCGACATCGCCGAACTGCTCGCAGCGCAGGTGCCGGATCTGCAAATCGTACGAACGGAAATGAAGTTTCAGGACGCCCGCAATTACAGCGTCTCCAGCCGCAAGGCGGAAGAGGCGTTCGGCTTCGCGCCGAAGCGCAGCGTGGAAGAGGGAATCGCGGAAATGCGCCGGCTGGTCGTCGAAGGGCGCATCTGCGACATCAGCAGCGCGCGCTTCTCCAATAATGAATTTCTCCGGCCGCTGCTCGTGACTCCGCACAATCCCCTCGGATACGAAATCAAAACGGCCGCCCGCATCCGCCGCTGACCCATGAACGAGCCGACTCTCATCAAAGGCCAGCTCAGCGTCGACGATCGCGGCGAAGTCGGATTCGTCAATGAATTCGCATTCGCCGGCGTGAAGCGCTTCTATACCGTGGCCAATCACCACCGCGGTTTCGTGCGCGCGTGGCACGGCCATCGGAACGAAGCGAAATTCGTCACCGTCGTTTCCGGATCGATGCTGATCTGCTGCGTGGCCATTGACGACTGGCAATCGCCGTCCAAAGACCGGCCGGTCCATCGCTTCGTTCTGAGCGCACAGTCGCCGGCCGTGCTCGCGATTCCGGCGGGTTACGCGAACGGATTGATGTCGCTCACGGACGACGCGAAAGCCATGTTCTTTTCGACGTCGACGCTGGAAGAGTCGCGCGGCGACGATTATCGCTATCCATCGCGGCACTGGGATCCCTGGAGCGTCGAAGAGCGCTGATGCCGGAGCTCAGCATCATCCTCCCCTCGTTCAATGAGGAGCAGCATCTTCCGGAGACGCTGGAGAAATTGCACGACGTGGTGACGCAGACGTCGCTCGACGTGGAGACGATCGTGCTGGATGACGAGAGCCAGGACAAGACGCTGGAGGTCGCGACCGATCTCGCCGCCCGTTATCCGGCGCTGCACGTGCGCGTGTTCCATCACGTCCGCCAGCGCGTCGGCTTCGGCGCGGTCGCGCGCTTCGGAATCGCGCATGCGCGCGGACGCTACTGCTGTTTCGTGTCCGCCGACGGCGTCGATCCGGTCGAGCTGATTCCGGAATTCGTCAAGCGGCTGCGCGCGGGCGCGCATCAGGTGCAATGCTCGCGGTATATCCGCGCCGCGGACGCGCGGTCGGTGCCGCGGAAATACCGGATTTATCAGAGCGTGTACCGCCGCCTCGTTCGCTGGCTCCTCGGCCGCGAGATCACGGACAGCACGTACGCGTTCCGCGCGTTCGACCGCGTCTACGTGCAGGCTCTCGGCCTGACGTCCAATCGCTTCAGTCTCTGTCCCGAGATCACGTTCAAGATCGTCCTCAGCGGCGGCGTGAGCGAGCTGATTCCCGGCCAGCCCGCGCCTTACGACGCCGGCGGCTCGAATAAATTCAAACTCTCCAACGAGACCCTCGGCTACGCCTACGTCCTCTTGCGCGCGTGGATGCATCAGCGGAAACTCTATTGGTTTTGAGCGACTCCCCTTCGTTCGCCGTGGTGATTCCGATGTTCAATGAGGAAGCCGGCGCGTCCGCCTGCGTGAGCACGGTCTGTGCGGAGTTGCAACGGCTCGATCCGAACGCGCGCTTGTTCGTCGTCGAAGACGGCAGTCGCGATCGCACTGCCGAAATTCTCGGCGATCTCGAGAGCATGACGCCCGCATTGAAGGTGCTGTTTCACGCCGAGAATCGCGGCTACGGACAGGCACTCGTCACCGGAGGCCATGCAGCGCACGACACGGGATTCGACTACGTCGTGTTCATGGACAGCGATCTCACGAACGATCCGAAGGACATCGCGCGATTTCTACCGAAAATGCGCGAGGGACACGACTGCATCAAAGCTTCGCGCTACATTCCAGACGGCGGAATGATCGGTGTGCCGTGGTTCCGCCGCGTGATCTCACGCGGCGCGAATAGTGTGGCGCGAATCCTGATGCGCATTCCCATTCACGACCTCACCAACGGATTCCGCGCCGTGCGCACGTCGGCATTCGTTCGGATTCCCTTCCGCGAGCGCAAATTTGCGATCATCATGGAAGAGCTGTATCACATGAAGCGGATGGGCTGTTCGTTTGCGGAAGTGCCGAACATTTTGCGCGCGCGCAGCGGCGAGCAGCGGGCGACGAGTTTCTCGTACAGGCCGTCGACGTTCGCGCACTATCTGAAATATCCAGTGAAGTCGTTTCTGGGGCTTTAGTGTGTCATCCTGAGCCGCGAAGACGGCGAAGAATCCCCCAGGGAACCTTGAACAAGTCGTCATCCTGAGCCGGCGAAGCGCGGCGAAGGATCTCAAAAATGCGAAACGCTCTAATTTCGAGATCCTTCGCCGTCTATGCGGCTCAGGATGACGTGCATCAGATGTTGTTCAGAGTTTCCCTAGTCGTTCTTACGCCGGGGATTCCTCGCCGTCTTCGCGGCTCGGAATGACACGTCACAGGAAGATGCGAATTCTCGTCATCGGCGCGTCTGGAATGCTCGGCTCCGCCGTGTGCCAGGTCCTGCCTGATGCTAGAGGTGTAAGCCGTCGCGCCGGCAATTTCGATATCGACGCCGACCTCGATCCACTCGTCCAAGGCTACGACTGGATCGTCAACGCGGTCGGCGTCACCAAGCCAATGGCACAGCGCGACGATCTGTACCGCGTCAACACACAATTCCCGCGCGCACTGGCGAATGCCGCCGAACGTTCCGGCGCACGCGTCATCCAAATCGCCACCGATGGCGTCTTCTCCGGCGCTCGCGGTTCGTACAAAGAGAGCGATCCTCACGACGCGACGGACGATTACGGCCGCTCCAAGAGCCTCGGCGAGGTGCAATCGCCCGCCGTTCTGCACCTGCGCTGCTCCATCATCGGTCCCGAGCCGCACGAGCCGCGTTATCTGCTGGAATGGCTGCGCCGTCAGCCGCAATCAGCCATTGTCCCCGGCTTCACCAATCACCTCTGGAACGGCATCACGACTCTGCATTTCGCGCGCATCCTTACCGGCATCGTACGCGGCGTGGACGTCCCGCCAGTGCAGCACGTGATTCCTGCAGGCGTCATTACGAAAGCCAACCTGCTGCGCGAGCTTGCGCGCGCCTATGGACGCACGGACCTGCGCATTGAAGACGTCGAAGCGCCCGAAGCGATCGATCGAACGCTCATTACCGAACGGCCGGACGTCAACGCCGCATTATGGCGGGCGGCGGGTTACCACCATCCGCCGGCGATTCCGCAAATGATCGACGAGCTCGCCCACTAACGAAAACAGTGGAGCGGCGGCCGCCCTCGGCCGCCGATTTCTCGCGAGAGGCCGGCGGCCGAGGGGCCGCCGCTCCACAAGTCCTGTCCTTACAGCCCGTCCTCGCGGTACGAGCGGCTGATGTCGAGATGATAATTCTCCGGACGATGGCGGCGGAAGCCGTCGCTGCGCATGCGCTCCGTCAAATCCGCAATTACGCGCTGCGACGCGTTGCCGTCGCCGAGGTTGTGCTCCCACGTTTTTCCATAGAGCGACTCGAGCTTCTGGAACACGACGTCCGCCGGATAATCAGCGGGACGCGTCGGGTCATATTTGACGGATGAGCGCGCGTCATACACCTGCGGACGCTCGGTCGATTTGCGGATCTGGAGCGACGGCACCTGCAATACACACGTCTCTTCGACGACGGTACCGGAATCGGTCAACAGGCCGCGCGAGTTCACCATCAGCGCGAGCATTTCCTCGTAGCCGATCGGGTCGACCATGACGACGTTCTTCGGCAGCGCGATCCCGTATTCCTGCAATACTTTTTGCGTGCGGTAGCTGGCCGTGAAATACACCTTGCGGTCGGTGCGGCCGACGAGTTCGATGATCGTCTCGAAGCTCGAACGGATGTGCACGTTCTCGCGGCGATGGCAGGTCATCAGATAAAATTCGCCGCGCTCCAGGCCGCGCGAGCGGAAGAACTCGGCCGTCGCCAGATCGTCGTAGAGCTTCTTGCGCTTGTAGTAATACTCATTGAGCACGTCCACGATCAGGTTCTGCACGATGACGATATTCGCGGGATTGAGTCCTTCCGCCACTCCCTGCGCCTTGTATTCGGGGAAATACGTGTAAATGACGTCGGCGAGGTGGTCGATCGTGCCGCGGTATTTCTCCTCCGGCATCCGCCAGTCGTACGAGCGCATGCAGCCTTCGATGTGCACGATCGGGAGATTGAGCTGCGCCGCGGCCAGACAGCCCATCACCGTATTCGTGTCGCCGAGAAACACCGCCGCCTCCGGCCGCATCTCGTCCAGCACGGGATAGAGTTTCGAAATGACCGCCGAGCTGACCTCGGCGTCCGTGCCGCCGGTGGCATTGAGCTCGATCTCGGGCGGTTCCACGTTCAGCTCCCGAAAGAAAATGTCCTTGAGATTGTCGGAATAATGCTGCCCCGACCAGATGAACACGACGTCGAATTCGGTGGACGCCCGGATCCCGTTCAGGATGAGACTCGCGCGGATGACGTCGGGGCGAATTCCGAGAATGATTGCCAATTTTTTCTTCAATGAATGTTCCTTCTTAGAAAAATCTGAGGTCCGGCAGAGGCGTCGACCAGATTCCCTCGAACCACGATTCCTTGGAGCGGATCAGATCGGCGTAGTTCCACGCCGTCACGAAAATGTAGTCGGGCGGATGCTTCTTCAATTCATCGGGAAATACGATCGGCGTGTGCGTGCCGGGCATCAGCTTGCCGGCGCGGAGCGGCGACGCATCGACCATACCGCCGAGGTAATGCATGGCGGCGGCGTTGACCCACATCGTGGCCTTGCCGGCGGCGCCGTAGCCCCAGATCGAATATCGCGACGCCAGCGCCGCGAAGGTGTCGCGCACGATGCGAATCTTCGACAATGAGCGGCGTCCGAATTCGTCCCACGTCTCCGGCTCATTGAGGCGGTGGCCGCTCTCCCACGCGTCCAATTCGTTCGTTGCCGCCGTCGGCGACGCATTGGCTTCCATCGACGCCACAATGCGCAGTGCGCCGCCATGCATCGGCAGCCGCTCCGCATGCGTCACTTGAAATCCGTAACGCGACAGCAGCGGACTAATCGTGCCGAGGCTGTAGAACGTGAGGTGCTCGTGATAGAGCGTGTCCCATTGCAGCTGATCGAGCAGATCGCCGGCGTACATCATCTCGAGGACGAGACGACCGTCCGGCTTCAACAGCTCGCGCGCGCCCTCGAGAATCGCTTCCGGATGGTCATTGTGCGCAAACGCGTTGCTGCCGGTCACAATGTCCGCGCGTCCGTATTCCGACGCGATCGCGCGCGCTGATTCCGCGTCGAAGAAGCCGGCAATGGCCTTCAGACCGCGATCGCGCGCCATGTCCGTGATGTTCTGCGAGATGTCGACGCCGACCGCGGTGATGCCGGCTTTTTCCAGCGGCTCCAGAAGCACGCCGTCATTGCAGCCGAACTCCACGACCAGCCGCGGATCGAAACGCTCCTTGAGCCACGACGCGTACGATTGAAAATGCTGGACGAGCGGCTGCACGGTCGACGACGAAAACGCATAGTCCTGAAAGAGGACGTCGGGATCGACCGGCTCGGTGATTTGCACGAGCCCGCACGCGTCGCAGGTATGGATCACCAGCGGAAAGCGGCGCTCGCCCGCAATCGCCTCGGGACCGCTGAGGAACCCGCCGGCCAGCGGCATTTCGCCGAGGTCGAGGATGGGGTGGAGCTGCGAGCCGAGACAGGCGCGGCACGTGCCTTTCATGAGCGGCGCGCATCATAACCGAGATCCGGCCGGTATAATCGCGAGTCCGTGACGTCCACCCGACACGATTGCATCGCCTGCGGCGCGGAGCAGCGCCTCGCGTTTCACTACCGGAATTACGATTATTTCCGCTGCCGCCGCTGCGGGCACGTCTCCACCCTTCCGCTGCCCACACCGGAGCAAATCGATCAGCATTACAAAGCGCAATTCATGGACGGCAATTACCTCCTGTTGCTGAACGACCGCGGCCGGTACATGCCGGTTTATGAGGGTTTCGTGCGCGCGCTCGAGAAAGAGTTGTCTCGGAAAGGCGAATCCCTGGCGGGCAAGAGCGTGCTCGACATCGGCTGTTTCGCCGGCGATCTGCTCGCCATCATGCGTGACCGTGGCGCGGACGTTTGGGGCGTGGAGCTGCAGTCCGATGCGGTCGCCATTGCCAACCAACAATTACCCGGCCGCGTTTTGCAGAGCGACGTCCACTGCACGGAATTTCCGGTGATGCAGTTCGACGTCATCACCTTCACCGGCGTCATCGAGCACCTCCTCGATCCCGCCCGCTTCCTCGGCCGGGTCCGCGATCTCGTCAAACCGGGCGGCCTGATCCTCCTGCAGACGCCCAATTCGGCCTCGCTGTTCGCGCGCGTCCTGCGGAAGTACTGGCCTCCGTACGCGCCGGTCGAGCACATCCACCTGTTCACCGAGCGAAGCCTCCGCGCGTTGCTCGAACAGCACGATTTCCGCGTCGTCGAGACGTCGCAGCATTGGAAAAAACTCCCGGTCTCCTACGTGTACAACATGTTCCGCAATTTCGGACCCGAATTTCACCGGCTCTTGAAGCCGGCCTACGGATTACTCCCCCGCTTCGCGCGCGAGGCTGTCCTGCCGTTCTACATCGGCGAAATGATCGTCGTTGCGACGCGCGTGTAATGCCAGCATCGCTGTCGCGATCAACAAAGCGATCGCGGAAATCACCAGCCCCGCCGTCATGCCGGGAGGCCAGTACGAGAATTGGACGATCGACACGCCGGCCGGGACCTCAATCGCGCGAAATGCGTAATTCGCCGCGAGGATCGGCGTCTCTTTTCCGTTGACCCGTGCGGTCCAGCCGGGAAAATTCGTCTCCGACGCAGACAGTAACGACGGACGCGGACTGAACGCGCGCAGGCGATATCCATTCAATCCGAAATGTTCCACTTGCACGGTGCCGGCGCCCCGATCCATCGCGTCCGAAGCAAAGCCCGGCGCACGCTCGAGCAACAGATGATGCGGAGCGCGGTGCGGAAGCTCGCGCAATGCTTCAGCCGCCGTGACGACGGCATAGTTGCGCGTCAGCGAATAGCGGGGAGCGGATGAGCGGCGGAACACGACGACGACGGCGTCGGAGTACGTTTGCATAAATCCGCGCTTCGGCGCTTCCGCCAGGATATTGCCGTAGGTCGAAGAGACCACCATCCGGTCGATGGCAAAGGCATCGAGAACGGCGTCCGCGGGAATGGTCTTGCATTCGCGAAGCGGCGGGTCGGGGCGGGAATCGAAGGAACGATGATGCAACTCGATGTAGCGGTCCGAATTGAAGACGAACAGCGAGTCGACGCTCGCGATCCCGAACGGCGAATTCACGTTGGCCGGGAAAAACCCCATCGGCAGGACGCGGCCGAGGGTCGGCTGCGCCTGGAGGTGGCGCACGAATCGCGACGGATGGTCCCAATAGTTCCAGCGCTGCTGGCGCGGAAACGAGGCGTGGCTCATCCCCTCCAGCGCGAGGAGCGCGACAATCGCGATTCCGAACGTGCGATTCTTCAAAACGACCGCGGCAATCAGCAGCAATCCTGCAACTGCAAAAATCACGAGCATCAGCCAAAACTCGGCCAGCCAATGACGCGCCGCGGCGGTTCCCTCCACACTGAACCCTACGAATAGCCGCAGAAATGCGCCGGCGAGGATGATCAACGCAATCGCGATCGTCCACCAACGCGGTCGCTGTTCCAGCAGAACATCGACGGTGATTCCGGCGCAGACGGCCAGACAGAACCCGAGCAAAATCCCGCCGTACCACGAAAAGTGAATCGCATTGAAGACCGGGAGTTTCCCGAGCCATTGAACCGGCGGAACGCCGAAGATCTTCAAGAGCACCAGCAAGCCGGCGATTTGAAAGAGCAACAGCGGAAACGGCCTCGCGCGGCCGAGCGTCATCATCGCCAGAAGCAATCCCGTAACGCCGAAATAAAAGAGATTGCTCTCCGACACCGGAAGCCCTTGCAACGCCGGCGCGCCGGAAACCAGTCGCGGCGACAGCAACTGCAAAACCTGCGATCGATCGAGCGTTTGTAAACCGGTATCTCGATAGAAGCGGGCTGCCGATTGCGACCCGCGCATCAGTTGAAACGCCGGCAGGTAATAAAACGCGACTAGTCCGACGGAGAGAATCGCGGCACCGGCGAAGCGCGTAACGAGGATCCGCTTTCCCGCCTGTTCCGGGTCGAGCGCGATCACAATCGCTGCATAAATGACAGTCAGGCCGAACGCGAACAACAGCACCGGCGGAAAACTGGCCAGGGCTACGAATGCGTAGGCAAAGCTCGTCACCATTGCCCGCCGCCACGTCGGTTTGTGAAGCAGCCACGCAGTCGCGGTGAGGACAATCGGCATGCCGATGACGGCCTGGCCGATGAATCCCGGCACGGTCTGGACGACCGTGCCCGAGAACAGGAACGCGATTCCGCCGGCGCGGCTCGCCAGTACGCTGAGGCCGTGTTTTCTCAGAAATGTGTACGTGAAGAAGCCGGCGGCAAGCAATTGCGCGAGGATGTAGAAGTTCTTCATCCACGGCTCGTTGCCCGCGAGCGCGATCGCGAATACCGGCGGGAGAAAGTATGAGGGCAGCAAATTCGCCATCGACGGGACTCCGCCGCCGATGGATGGGTCCCACAATGGAAATTCACCGCGCCGCAGCGATCGCTGCAGCAGCTCCGTCGCGGGCTCGCTCTGCCACCACGGCCCGCCCGGATCGTGCACATTCGCCCACGGAACCGTGCCGAGCGAGTCGAAATAGCGCTGCCGGTGAGAGCCGGGTCCGTGATTTTCGGGCGTACACGCCATCCCCACGGGATTGAAGCCGTCGCCGGCAATCAGCGACTCTCCCCGAAAGATCACGTTGGGAAACGTCGCAATGATGAGAATCGCAAACAACGCCGCGGAACGGAGTAGTTCTCCGCGGCCGATCGTGAAGAAGAATGGGCGGCTCAATGGGGCGCCGACCATGTTCGCAGCTCGCGCCACGCCTGAAAATCCTGCCACAGCTCGAAATTGCGCCAGCTGTAGATATTGTGGACAGGATCGGGGCCGAGCATCCGCTCATTCCATCGTGAGGCGGGATAGCAAAAAGCGCCGTCGATTTGCACGAGGATGGACCAGACGAGCAGGACGACCGCGGCGCGGCGAGACCATAGTGGCAAGCGGCTCCAAATGTCGGCCGCGGCCAGCGCGAGGACCGGCAGAATGTCGACGAGATAGCGCGGGCCGAAGGAAAAGCCGCCCCACCATGCTTCGAACGATCCGCAGATCATAAGGTGGGCGAATGCGGCAATCCCGAAGCTCAGCAGCACCGGATTACGGCCGTCGCGGGTGAAAAGCTGCATGGCGAGGCCGACGATGCCGAAAAATGCGATCGGGGTAAAGATCAGCAGCCCGCGGTTCGAGCTCACAAGCAGGGCGTGCACGCCGTGGGCCGCCCACCTCGTGAAGATCGCCCCGAGAATCTTGCCTAGAATCTCATGGTAAAAGCCGCTCAAATGGCCGAAATCACGCCAGTTGATCCACAGCGCGAATGCGATGAGCGGAATTGCGGCCATGCAGAACGACAATGAGGATCGAAGCCAGTCTCTCCGCGCCATGACGGCGGTTGCGATCAGGCCTGCGACAAAGAACAGCCCCGCCGTCGGACGCGCTGCAACCGCCATGGAGAGCACCAGGCCCGCGCCTGCAGCGGCCCGCCGTGGAAAGCCGGGCCATGTCAGAAAATACAAAGCCGCAGTGATGGACGCGGACACGACTGTCTGTTGCCACAGCATCTGACTGGAGATTCCCCACATCAGAGTGCCGAGGCCGAAGGCGATCGCCATCCAGAACGCGTGACGCTGCGGCAGTATCCGGCGCACCGTCAGCCAGAACATCCAGACCGCAAATGCCGTAATCGTCGCTGCCGCGAACTTCTCCGCGTACTCGCTGAGCACGAACAACACGTGAGGATCCGGCTTTCCGCCGGCCGTGAGAAACGCATACACGGGAACGTAAACCGGCAAGGCCGCCAGCGCCGTACCGACGGGATACATCGAGATCAGCGATTTTCCGCGCGCGTGAATGGAAAAGGGCAGGCCTAACCGGTAAATATCCTGGTCGAACATGTCCAGCCGCACCGTCCCGCCGCGGAGGATGGCAAACGGAATAAGGCGATTGGGGATCGTGTCCGCGCCGCTCCCGTAAGGCACCGTGCGGCAATTCGCCATGTACGCCGCCCAACAGAGGACGAACACGAGAAGGCCCGGCCGTCTCCAATTCACGAGCGGGATTGTATCGGATTCAGCGCGATGAACGCGACCAGCAGCGCGACCGCAGAAATCACGATCCCGATGGTCATGCCGGGGGGCCAGTAGCGAAATTCGACCGTCGATCGTCCGGCCGGAACTTCGATCGCGCGAAACGCGTAATTCGCCAGCAGAATCGGCGTTAGACGCCCGTTGACTGTTGCCGTCCAGCCGTCGATTTTCGTTTCCGACGCGGAGAGGAGCGCGGGCACCGGCGAGTCGACGCGAAGCCGGTACGAATTCAGTCCGAAATGCTCGACCCGGATCGCGCCGCCGGCCGGCATTTCCGCGGCGGACAGAAATCCCGGCGGCTTCTCGAGCAGCAGCCGCCGCGGCGGGCGCGTTTCGAATTCATAGAACGCTTCGGCGCGATCGCGAACCGCATAGTCGCGCGTCAGAAAATATCGCGGCGCGGACGGTCTCGCGAACACGAGCGTGTCGGAGTCGCGATGAATGAGTGGGTATCGGCGGCTCACGGCCTCGCCCGCCAGCCACTTCAATTTGCTCAAGATGACGATGCGATCGATGGCAAAGGCGTCGAGGACGTTGTCCGGCGGAATGACCGAGCATTCGCGAAGCAGAATGTATTCGCTCGAGCCGAGGTAGCGGTGATGGAGATCGGCGTACCGGCTGGAGTTGAAGGTGAACTGGGAATCGGTGCTGCCGATGGAATACGGCGAATTCGTATTGGCGGGAAAAACTCCGAACGGCAGCATGCGGCCGAGGCTCGGCCGGGCGAGCAGCGCCCGAACGTATTGCGGACGATGCTCCCAATAGTTCCACGCCGGTTGCCGGGGAAAGGTCGCATTCGTAATCCCCTCGGCCGCAATGAGCGCGAGGATCGCGACGCCGGCATACTTGAATTTGTACCGCGCCAGGATCAGTGCGGTCGCGAGGACGAAGAAGAGCAACGCGACCCTATAGTCGGAGATCCAGCGCCAGTATTGCGGATGCGCCGTCGCCTCGCGCAACCCGATCCTGTACAACAGGAAGAACATTCCACCCACGACCGCAATGGAGCCGATGACCGAGATCAACAGCAGTTTTCGCTGCAGCAACAAGTCGACGGCAACACCGGTCAGACAGGCGAGCAGAAATCCGAGGAGAATGCCGCCATAGGATGAGAAATGCGTTGCGTTCAAGATCGGCAACTTGCCCAGCGCCTGAATGGGCTGAACACCGAAAAGCTTCAGGACCAGGAGCGCTGTCGCGATTTGCAAAATCAGGAGCAATGGCGCGGGCCGGATCCGCGCGAAGGTCGCAAGCACGAGGATCAAGCCAGTCACGCCGAAGTAGTAGAGATTTCCCGGCGCGCTATAGACGGCGGGAGCGAGATAGGAGGGCACGCCCTCCATCAGGACCGGCGACAGGATTTTGAAAATACCGCGGCGAGTGAAAGACGCCAGGCCGGCATTGTGATAGAAGCGTTGAACGTCGTCGGCCCCGCGGATGACATAGGCCGCGGGGATGTAATAGAACGCGACCAGCGCAAGCGACAGCCCGACCGCTGCGCTGAAACGCGCTGCCAGCAGTCCCCTCCCCCCCTCCCGCCCGGCGAAGACAATCACCGCAATCGCATAAAACACGACCAGCGAAAATGCGAGCACAAGGATGGGGGGAAAGCTCGCCAGCGCAATCATCGCGTAGACGAGTGCGGCGACGGCGGTCCGCCGCCAGGTCGGCCGCTGCAGCAGACGCGCCGTCACTACGAGCACGATCGGAATTCCGGCGACGGTCTGTCCGAAGAATTCGGGGGCCGTCTGCACGACCGCGCCGGAGAACATGAACGCGATTCCGGCGGCGCGGCTGCCAAGGACGCCGACGTTGTGTTTTCGGACGAAGACGTAGGTGAAAAAACCGCACGACAGAAGGATCAGCAGGCTGTACAGATTTTTCAGCCACGGCTGATTGCCGAGGAGCGCGACGAGGAACGAGGGCGGGAAAAAGTACGCGGGCGTCAGATTGGCCATGCTCGGAACGCCGCCGCCGATGTACGGGTCCCACAATGGAAATTCACCGCGCCGGATGGAGCGCTTCAGCAGCTCCAGCGCCGGCTCGCCCTGCCACCACGAGGAGCCGGCATCCTGAATATTCGCGTACGACGAGATGCCGCGCAGCTCGAAGTACTCCTTCGAGCGTACGTGCGGACCGTAATTCGCCGCCGTGAACCCCGCCGAAAGAGGATTGTAATTATTGCCCGGAACCAGCGACTCGCCCTGAAACACGACATTGAAGAACGCGGCGATGACGAGCAGCGCGAACAACGCCGCCGAACGGAGCGCTTCGCCGCGATCGATGTCGACGAAGATCTTCATTCGACATGAACGGGCACGAGCAGCCGTCGCGCGCCGGTATTTCCGAACCACCCCACCATTTCCTGGACGGCATCGAATTGCAGCTCGTAGTCCCCTGCCGACGGCGGCGCCGTAATGACCGCGGGAATGGTCTGCCACTGTTCCGGAGGCAGCGACGCGGTGAGATTGAATCGCGACAGGAAACCGGGGCAATCGATGCCGTGCGCACCGCACCAGCGATGGCTGATGCGCACGGAGAATTGTCCGCGCCGATAGGCCGGAGTCGACTCCGCTGCGGGCCAGAGCTCGTCGCCGGCGTTGCGGACTTCAACGCCGAGGGAGAGCGTCATGCCGTGCGCGATGCGCGGGGGAAGGACTAGCGGCTTCCACTGAATTTTCATCCCCGACGGCGACAGCAATGCAGGAGTCGGAGCCGTCGATGTCGCCGCGATCCGCGCGGGCCCGTGACCCGGCCGCCGGCCGCACGCAGAGCCTACGGTCAGGACGCAGACAGCGATCCCCACAATGACGCAGTCGCGGACTGTCATGAGCGGGCTGAATCGTAGCCGAACGCTACCTGCCGTGCTAGACTCGCGCGCCAATTTCAACCGTCCCTCGATGATGTCCTCTCACGATCTGAACTCTCGCTTCACAGGAGTGCGTTGTCTCGTCACCGGCGGCGCCGGTTTCATCGGCAGCAATCTCTCGCGCGCGCTCGCGGCGGCGGGCGCGAAGGTGACGGTGCTCGATGATCTCTCGACCGGGAGTCTCGACAATCTCGCCGACGTCCCGCAGGCAGGAATGCCTGCGCCACATCAATCGAACATCCGTTTCGTGCGCGGCGGCGTCGCCGACTCGCCGCAACTGCGCGAGCTCGTGCGCGACAGCGACTACGTCTTTCACATGGCCGCGCAAGTCGGCAACGTGAAGTCGATCGAGTTTCCGGTCTCCGACGCGCAGTCGAACATCCTCGGCACAGTGCGCGTGCTCGACGCCGCGCGCGGGTCGAGCGTGAAGCGCATCGTCTATTCCAGCTCGTCCGCGATTTTCGGAGAAGCGGAGCGGCTGCCGATCGACGAGTCGCATCCGCAGCGGCCGGCGAGCTTCTATGCATTGAGCAAACAGACCGGCGAAAAGTACGCGCTGCTCGCCGCGTCGCTCTGGAACGTGCCGGCGGTGTGTCTCCGCTATTTCAATGTCTATGGCTTCCCGTCGGAAGAGAGCGACTACAGCGGGGTCATTTCGATCTTCTTTCGCCGTCTCGGCGAAAACCAGCCGCTGATCATTTACGGCGACGGCGAGCAGTCGCGCGACTTCGTCTATGTGCTCGACGTCGTCAACGCGCTCATGCGCGCGGCGACTGCCGGAACGCCGGGCGAGGTCTACAACATCGGCACCGGCAAAGCGTCGACGATCAACGACGTCGCCGCGGCCGCGATGTACGCGACCGGCAAGACCACGACGATCGAAAAGCGCGACTCACGCGCCGGCGAAGTGCGTGACAGCGTCGCCGACATCTCGAAAGCACAGCGCGACCTCGGCTATCAACCGCAATACGACTTGCGCAGCGGACTGCGCGAGTACTGGACGCGGATGGAGGAATCCAGACGCCGTCATCCTGAGTCGGCGAAGCACGACGAAGGATCTCAAAATGCGCAAACGCCTGCCATTTCGAGATCCTTCGCTGTCTCCGCGGCTCAGGATGACGTGAAGATTCTCGTGCTCATTCAACACGGCGACGATCGCGAGCTGCTCACGCGCTTCCGCTTCGAGGCATTCAATTCTCAGCCGGTCATGGTGGATTCGCCCGGCGACTACGGCGCATTTCGCGAGCTGCTGCGCGAACAGAAGCCGGCCGCGTGTCTGTCGCTGTCGTCGGGAACCGCTGCCGGATTGCTCGCGCTGGCGTGCGAGAGCGAGCGCGTGCCGATGTTCTCGGTGATTGCGAGCGCAGCGGAGCTGGACGCGATTCCGATCGCGGACGCCGATCCGCCGCGCACGTTTTTCCTCGGCGCACGCGACGTCGTCGTGCGCGCGCTTTCCGACGCGCGGTACGGACGCACGCTCCTGCCAACGGGACATCCGCGCGATGAAGGCGCAGCCGATCGCATGCTGCAAGCGATCCGTTCTGCCGGTCAGCACGTTGACGATCGTCCGCAGCTGAGCGTCGTCGTGCCGGCGTACAAAGAGTCCGGCAATCTCGATCTCGTCTGCGACCGTCTCCTCGGCGTGTTCGACCGCGACGACGTGTCGGCGGAGATTCTGCTCATCGACGACTCGAGTCCGGACGACACGTACGAAGTGGCGGTGCGGCAGATGTGGAAGTCGCCGCGCATCCGCGCGTTCACGAAGCCGACGCCGCGCGGGATGGGCAATGCGATTCAGTATGGCATCGACCGCGCGCGCGCGCCGATCGTCGGCATCACGATGGGCGACGGCTCGGACCAGGTGGAGCGCCTTCCGGAGATGTACCGCAAGGTCGCGAACGAAGGATACGGACTGGTCATCGGGTCGCGTTATCGCGCGAAGGAAAACTACGAAGCGGTGCCGCGTCTCTATCGCTTTTGGAGCCGCTGTTTTCGTCTGACCGCGTGGGCGGTCGTCGGCGTTCGACTCAGTGATTACACGAACGCCTTTCGCGTGTTCGACCGCCGCATCTTCGCGCGCTATGGCCCGGAAAGCGGCGGCTTCGAGATCTCGCCGGAAATTACGTTCAAGGCATGGTTCGCGACCAAGCGCGTCGGCGAATTGGACGTGCGCCATCTCAAACGCACGTCGGGACAGAGCAAGTTCTCGTTCTTGCGCGCGGGACCGGGATACGGAAAGATACTGTTCAAGGCGTTCGTGAACCGGCTCACGGGCCGTTGGTTCACGCTCGACTGGTAAATGGGGATAGACCGTCATCCTGAGTCGGCGAAGCGCGACGAAGGATCTCGGGATGCGAAAGATCTGCAATTTTGAGATCCTTCGCCGTCTACGCGGCTCAGGATGACGGCAGCATGCGTCGCACACGGCTTCAAATGGGGGACATTGCGTGAAGATTCTGGTTACCGGCGGTTTGGGCGCGGTGGGTTCGCCGCTCGTGGCGCAGCTGCGCGGCCGCGGACACGAAGTGTGGGTGCTCGACCGCCCGCATCATCACGGACTCAACGGCCATTATTACTTCCGCGCCGACGTCGGCGAATTCCGGCAGGTCGAAAACGTGATGGAGCAGGTGAAATTCGACTTCGTCTATCACGCCGCCGCTGAATTCGGCCGCATCAACGGCGAGGATTTCTACGAGACGTTGTGGCGCTCCAATGCCGTCGGCACGAAGAACATGATCCGGCTGCAGGAGCGCCATCGCTATCGCATGGTCGTGTTCTCCAGTTCCGAGATTTACGGCGACTGGGACGATCTGATGCTCGAGGACACACCCAATGAGCATCCGATCAAGCAGATGAACGACTATGCGATCTCGAAATGGGTCAATGAGCTGCAGGTCTACAACTCCGCGGCCGTCAACGGCACCGAGACCGTCATCGTGCGTCTGTTCAATACCTACGGGCCGGGAGAGCCGTACAGTGACTATCGCAGCGTGATCTGCAAGTTCATCTATTCGGCATTGCACGACCTCCCCTACACCGTTTATCTCAATCACCACCGCACGTCGTCGTACATCGACGACACGAGCCGGACGCTGGCAAACATCTCCGAGAAATTCCGCGCTGGGCGCGTCTACAACATCGCCGGCGGCACGTATCACGACATCAAATCGATCTCCGACACGATCCTTCGCCTCTGCGGGAAAACCGACAAACTGGTGAAGTACGTCGACTACGAGGTCCACAATACCCGTGACAAGAGGACGTCCGCGGCGCGGGCGATCGAAGAGATCGACCACCGCGAGACGGTCGGCCTGGAGGAAGGCATTGCACGAACCATCGACTGGCAGAAACAGTACTACGGCGCCGGCCGTTGAGGCGCCGGACGTTAAAATGCAGCTGAGGGCAATCCGCAGCGTCGCCGTCATTGGAGCCGGCTATGTCGGCCTGCCGCTGTCGCTGCATCTCGCGAAAGCCGGACTGCAGGTCACGGCGGTGGACGTCGATCCGACCGTCGTCGCCGAGATCAACGAGCGACGCGCGAAGGTCGAAGAGAAGGAAGACTTCGAAAAGTACTTCCGCGATCCCGACGTGCAGCGCAATCTCCGCGCGTCGACGACGCCCGTGAAAGCCGATGCGTTCATCATCGCCGTCCCGACCCCGATTTATGAAGACAGCAAAGCGCCCGATCTGCGCGCCGTCACCGCGGCGACGGAGTCGATCGCGCCGCTCGTCGAGCGCGGCAATCTCGTGATCGTCGAGTCGACGATTCCGCCGCACACCACGGAGAAAATCGTGGCGCCGATTCTGGAGAAATCAGGACTGAAGGCGGGAACGGATTTCCTCCTCGCGCATTGTCCCGAGCGAATTTTGCCCGGGAACATCATGGCCGAGGCGATTTATAACGCGCGGATCATCGGCGGGATCAATGAGGAGTCGACGCGCGCGGCGACGGCGCTCATGGGCACGTTCGTTAAAGGAAAACTCCTGGCTACGAACGCACGTACCGCCGAATTCGTGAAGCTGATCGAGAACTCGTATCGCGACGTGAACGTCGCGTTTGCGAATCAGGTTGCGGTTCTTTGCGACGAGCTCGGCATCGACACCGGCGAAGCGATCGCGCTCGCCAACGAACATCCGCGCGTCGACATCCTCGACCCCGGCATCGGCGTCGGTGGTCACTGCATCCCGGTGGATCCGTGGTTCCTCGTGCACGCGTGTCCCGAAACGTCGTCGCTGATCCGCGCCGCGCGCGTTACCAACGACAGCATCCCCGCGCGCACGGCCGCGAAAATCCTGCAAGCCGTCGCCGATGTCGAGCACCCGCGCGTCGTCTGCCTCGGCGCAACGTACAAGCCGAACGTGCGCGATCTCCGCGAGAGCCCCGCGCTGCACGTGTTCGAGCTGCTGCGCGGAGAGGGACTCGACGTGTCGCTCTACGACCCGCTCGTCTCCGAATACGCGTGCGACTCCGTGCTGTCCGCGGCGCGCGGCGCGGATCTGCTGGCGATCCTCGTGCCGCACGATCTGATCGTGACGGAGATCCGCTATCGCCGCGGCGCAGTGCTCGACGCGATGCGGCGGCCAAGGATCATGGCGTTTTCCCCAGGCGTGATTTGACTCGGTGTCATTCCGAGCCGCGCAGACGGCGAGGAATCCCCGGCAAAAAGACGCTGCTCGCTCCGTAGGCGGGGGGATCCTTCGCCGTCTTCGCGGCTCAGGATGACACTATCGCGCGCGCGGATCTTCTAGTCGGTCGATCCGCTCTTCGATGTTCTGCAGCCGTTCGGTGACGCCGTCGGCGAGGCCGCGCATCTCCAGGCGCAGACTCTCGCGCGAGCTGCGGATCGACTCGAGCATGGCACGATCGACTTCGCGCTCGTGGACCCAGTAGTTGCGGATGAGGCGCAGCATGATGCGGCGCCAGAGGTTAGCGACCATCGGGAAGCGCGATGGGCGGTTGGGATCGGGACGCGCGATCAGCGTCTCCGCACGTTCCTCCGCCGGGATCGCGCCGACGCTGGCGATCTTGAGCGAGCGCGCGCTGCGGCGCGGGCGGCGGATGGCGGTGCGGCTGCTGTCCTCAAGGAGTTTCTGCAGCTGCGGCGCGCGCGCGGCCGGACTGTGATGCTCGGCGATGTCGCGCTTCGCCTGCTCGCCGATCGCTTTCGCTTCCTCGGGATGTTCGAACACGCGCCGCAGAAGCGACGCGGCCGCATCGACGTCCGGCTCCGCCCAACATGCGGTCGCCGGATACACCGGCGTTCCCTTCGGCACCGGCACGGTGCGCGCGGGAACGAGGTAGCTGTTCTCGGGAGTCGTGAACTCCATCGTCGACGACGCAGCGGTCGTGATGACCGGCTTGCCGATGGACATCGCTTCGGCGACCGTCAATCCGAATCCTTCGGCGCGATGGAGCGAGATGTACACATCGCACGTGTTCATCAGCGCGAGCAACTCTTCGGCTGAGCGATAGCCGTCGATGATCGTGATGTCACGGCGATCGGTCACGGCGATGCGCAACTGTTCGAGCTCCGCGACGTGCCGATGACCGTTCACGCTCTTGATGCAGAGCTGCGCCTCCCCTTCGCGCGGAAACGCGCGACGGAATGCCTCCACGATCGCCAGCGGATTCTTGCGCTCGAACACGCTCTCGAAGTCGAAGCAGAACAGTGCGAGAAATCCGTCGCGCAATCCGAGCTCTTTGCGCGTGCGCGGAAAAACTTCGGGGACGACGACCGGCAGCGGAAACGAGCGCACCGGCACGTGCAAGCGCTTGCGCACTCCATCCGCGGTGTACGCGCTGATGCCCCACACTTCGTCGAGGTACTCGGCGTTGCGCGCCATCCACGCGGGAATGTCGTCAACCTCCCACGCCCACACGCCGATGTTGTAGCGGTTCTCGAGAATCCCCTCCCCCATCTTCTCGATGAACACCGGCACCTGGTCGGCATTCACGCAGATGAGATTGGTGTCGTAGATCGCGCGATCTTTTGCCTCTGATGAAAAACGATGCTGCTGCCGGTTGATCGTCTCCTTGAACGGGATCACGGCGTACGGAATGTTCGCCGCCTTCAGCGCGGCGACGATCGAGCGTCCGACCTGTCCGGTCCCGCTCTCCGCGAACACGTAGCCGTACAGATTCACGCCGCGCTCGATCGGCAACGTCGCCGTCGCCGTGCGCGACGCGGGGAAAAGCTCCGCCGGCATTTCCCTGGTGATGTCGCCACCGTCGACGACCCACGACACGAAGCGATCGGCATCGCGTCCGGAGATGTCCGGAAACGCGGCGCGAAGGTCGGGCCGCTGCCGGTGGAACTCCTCGAGATATCGCGACACGGACGTGTCGGACGAAAACGGCTCGCGCAAAAACTCGACGAACTCCTCCGCGCCCTCTTTCGTGAACGGATCGGGCAGCGTCGGCGTCTGTCCCTCCGCTTCCTGTCGCAACAACTCGCGGCGGTAGACGCGACGAATCGCTTTGCCGAGCGGCATTCCGTTCGCCGCGGTGTTGTAGCGATACGGAACGCGCGTGTACTTCGTGTGCTCCTGGCGGCGAAGCTGTTTCGCATACTCGCGACACAAAGCCGCGAGCGCGGGATGATCGCTGAGACGGATGCGCGGCGTGTCGCCCTGATACTTTGAGAGCAGATGCGGCTTGTCGGCGTTGAATCCGCTGAAATGAAAAAAGCGCAGCGGCACGCCGGCGACGACATACGGACCGCTGCCGTTCTGCACGTTGCGATTCGGCAGGTTCCAGTACGCGACGTTGCAGCCGGGATCGCGCAGGACATAGTGCGGAAAATAGCTCGGCACGAGATCGATCCACTTCTGATCGAGGAAATACCCTTCATCGACCGCGTGCACGCAATCGCGGCGCAGCCGCTCGGCCCACCAGTCGAGAAACGGCGCGCCGCTTTTTCCGACGCCGAGGAAGCCGAGGTTGTACGTGCCGGAGATCAGGAGATCGCGCTCCGAGGGCATCAGACCGTCACGCGGCAGCGGCTCGGTCGTGTGCGGATTGAGGACGATGCCGTGCTCGGTCGCGAGCTCGCCGATGTCGGACAGCGGAGCGAACACCTGGATGTCGGGATCGAGATAGAGCACCGGCTCGTCGTGGCGCTCGAAGAGGTATTGGAACCCCCATGGCTTGAGCGCGGTCGAGAGCTCGACCACGTCGTAGATCGTGGCCATGCGATGAAACTCTTCGACGCCGCCGAGGGGGAGGGCGGTCGGGAGGATGACGTCGGCGAAATCGAGCTTCGACGACTCGTCGCCGTCGACTAAAACGACCGCGAGGCGGAGGCCGTCATTCGTACGTGCAAGCGACTCCGCGAGCACGCCCGCAAAGCCCAGATAACTCTGTGTGCAGATTGTATAAACACGCATGAGAGAGGACCTTCATCATATCCGCCGAGGCAGTTTTTTGCACTCGACGTAACCTCATTCGTGCGCATCTTCGCCCCACTTCTCGCGATAGCGCTGCCGGTTCTCGTCGAAGAGCCGCGCGTACTCGGCGTCGCCGAGGAGGCGGAACGAGGCCTTCTGCCAGTGATGCACGAACGCGTCGCGCGCGCAGACGATCTCGTAGCCGAGATCGCGGACGCGGCGCGCGTAGTCGTCGTCCTCGAACATGCCGACGACGAAGCGCTCGTCGAGCGGTCCGACTCTCTCGAACGTTTTGCGACGCATCACGACGCAGAACATGCCGAGCATGCGAATCGGAAACGTCTCGCCGTCATGCGTGCGCGTGTACGTCGCCGCCCACCGCGGCATGTCGCGGACGTCGGAGTAGCCGACGTCGATCTTCGCCTCGTTGCCGACCGCGTTGCTGACCGGACCGACGAGACCGATCGACGGACGCGCGACGAGATGGCGGATCAGCGCGGCGAGCCAGCCGCGCGGAACGACGGTGTCGTTGTTGAGGAGGACGAGGCAGTCGCCGCTGACATGTGCGAGTCCGAGGTTGTTCGCCGGCGCGAAGCCGGAGTTGCGATCGTTGTAGATCACGCGCAGGTTCGCGTACTTCTCTTCGAGCTCGCGCAGCAGTTCGACGGTTCCGTCAGTCGACGCATTGTCGACGACGATCACTTCGAAGTTCGGCCACTCCGTCCGCGCGAACAGCGTCTCGAGGCAGAGCAGATTGATGTCGCGGTTGTTGTACGTGACGATGACGATCGACGCGCGCGTAAACGCGGACGCGGTCGCGCGTTCGATCTCCGCGACGCGGTGGTCCCAGGTTTGTTCGCGGGCGAAGGCGCGGCGTTGTGAGATGGCGGATGGCGGATGGCCGATGGCGGATGCATCAGCGTCTTTGCCATCTGCCATCTGCCATCTGCCATCTGCGTCTTTGCCATCTGCCATCTGCCATCTGCCATCCGTTTCTTTCAGGGCGGATTCGATCTCGCGCTCGAACTCATTCGCGTCCGACGCGAGTTGCACGAGCGGCGCGAGTGCGGCGACTTCCGGAATCGGCACGGACACCACCGGCTTCCCGCCCGCCAGCATCTCGTACACCTTCACCGGATTCGTCGCCTCGGTCAGTCTCGTCCGCTTGAACGGAATGATCGCGACGTCGAATCGCGCGAGCCAGTGCGGGATCGCCTCGTACGGCTGCTCGCCGGGCAGCGAGACGTTGGTCAGTTTCGCGAGCCGCTCGACGTCGGCGCGATACGTCGAGCCGACGAGCACGAAGTCCCAATCGGGTCGTCGCTGCGCGAGCTCGGCGACGAGGCCGGAATCGAACCAGTCGGCGATCGCGCCGTAGTAGCCGATCAGCGGGCGCCGGGTTGGAGTGGTGCGCGCCTCGGGCGCGCCTTTCGTTCCCCCGCCCGAAAGCGCGCCGGAGGCGCGCACCACTCCGCCAGCGTCGGCATCAATCGCAAAATGTTCGTAGTCGGCGGCGTTGCGAACGAGAATCACGTTCTTCGCGTGCGCGCGCGCCTTCTTTTCGAGCTGCGCGGACGATGCGACGACGAGATCCGCGTTCGCGAGCAGCTCGCGCTCCTGCACGACCAGCGAGTCGATCGCGCCGGTGAAGCCGGAGTGATCGTCCATGCAGTCGTACACGACCGGCCATCCGAACGTTTCGTGAACGCGGCGCGCGAGCGGCCACCACGATGGGAGTTGCACGAACGTCGCGGTCGCGCCGAGGGAGAGATCGCGGCGGAGAGCGTCGAGCGAGTGGAAGATGCGCTCGCACGCGCGCTCGTCGAGCGGCTCGTTGTACAAGTCGACGGCCGGTCCGCGCAGCGAGACTTCGTACACGTTCGGCGCTTTCTTCGTGATCTTCCACGGCGCGCCGAACGGGCGGAACTGATGGCGGATGTAGAAGACGCGATGTCCGGCTGCGCCGAAGCGCGTCATCAGTTGTTGCGGGCGTTGAAAACGAAAGTCCCAGTCGATGATCGGCAGGCAGACGATGTCGTGCTTGTTTTCGACTTCCGGCGCGAACGGCTCTTTGCCGGCGACCGCGCGGCGCGACGACGACGCGTTGCGCGTCGCGAGAAACGGATCGATCAGTCGCTTCTTCGCGGTCCGCAGCCATTGAATGCGTCGAATACCGGGCATGCGTCCGATGCGCGTGAGGAGCGCACGCAGAAAACGCGGCCCCTGCCCCACTCCGAACTTCGCCGAAAGCTCGCGGCTGATTTGATCGGCGCCGCTGCCGGCGCGCTGCTGCTCGTCATCCATGAATGCTCTTGGGCGCGAGCATGCCGAGGACCCGGCCGCTGCTCGAGATCAACATCGCCTGCACCTTGTGATCGCCCGGCTTCAGATCGGGGACGCTCGCGGTGATCGTCCATCCCACCGGCGGCAGCTCCCGCTTGAAAAATTGATTGACGTCGGGCCGCGTGAAGAACGCCGAGGTCTGTCCGACGAACGTTCCGTCGACGAACAACGCGATCGTGCGCGGCGTCGTGTTGCTGCCGACGAGCGCCCAGCCTTGCGCAGTCACGGATGTTTGTTTGATCGCCGCGAGGTCGATCGTGCCGGTAAACGCGGCCGCGTCATCGGACGTGCTCGTGGAGAACGTGTCCGGGACGTTGGAGAACGGACCGAGGCGCCATCGCTCGAGCGTCACCGCGTTCTGGCGAACGAACAGACCGTCGGCGGCGAAGAGATTCGCCAGACACGGAACGGGCGCCGTGCGATAGCTGCGCAGACACGGCAGTGTCGCCATGTTTTGCTGCCGCGTGGCCTCGGCGATTCCCCAGCCGACGCGAATCGCTCTCACGTGCTGCACGACCGCGGCGATGACGACGATCGCGGCGCAGGCCGCGGCGAGTTTGAATACCGTCGTCCGCCGGGGAATCCGCCGCAGCAGATCGACGCCGAGGATGAGGATCGCGATCGGAATGAAGATCGTGATGGTCAAGTAGCGCGACGCCGTCGCGAATTCTTTCCAGGCGAGCGAGCGTCCGCCTGCGATCGCGCCGGCGGAGAGCAGCGAGAAAAGCGCGAGCGCGAGCCAGGGATAGGGATCGAGTGTCGTCTCCGACGCGGCCGCGCGTCTTCTCCACGCGATCACGAGCAGCAGCAGGAGCAGTAGCAGGAAGACACCCGCGACGACACCGGCGACTGCGTTTCCGCCGCCGAAGTTGTCGCCCGCGACGGACGTGAACAACGCGAGGACGTCCGCCGGCGCGCGTTCGATCGCGCCGACATAGTTCGGCGTTTGATCGCCCGCGCGGCGATGGAAGCCGTGGTAGCCGGCGATGTAGAGAATCACCGCGACGATCATCAGCATCAGCCACGGCAGCGCCTTGCGAAACGATCGCCTGCGCCACGCGACGAAGAGCGTGATCACCGGCCAGATCAGCAGTCCGTTGGCGAACGAAAACGTCGCGCCGAATGCCGTCAGCGCGGCCGCGGCCTGATCGCGAAATCGAAGCGGCTCGTTCGCGAGCAGCAGGATCGTCAGCAGCGCGAAGAAATTCATCAGCGGGATCTGAAACTGCCAGCCGACGAGAAGGTTGTGATACTGCGCGATCGAGAGGAACAGCCATCCGATCGGGACGATCAGCCACTCCGGCGCATTCGTTTTCTTCAGCAGTTGCCAGACGACGAACGCGCCCGCCATCATCAGGAAGGCCGAGAGATACATCTCGTCCTTGACGTTGTATTTCGTGAACGGAGCGAGCACGAGAATGATCGCCTTCGGAATCGGTATGCGATGCTCGCCGTAGTGTTCGAAGAGCGCCGCTTGCCAGTGATTGCCGGAGTAAAACGCGTCGACGGTGCTCATGAAGTGCCATTCGTCGTGCACCGGCACGTTCACGCCGAATCGCTTCACGAAATAGACGGCGAAGATGCCGGGCAGGAGAATCCCGAGCAGGAGCCACACGAGCGACCGCCGCGAATGCATACGCCCGGTTCATAGCACACCCGGCAACTCTTCTGCATGCGCATCGCGCTCCTCGCTCTTCTTCTCGCGGGTTGTGGAGCGGCGGGCTCTCAGCCCGTCGGGTCTCGCGCAACAGCGACATTCGACATCATCATCCGCAACGGCGACGTCATCGACGGCACCGGCGCTCCACGCAAACACGCGGACGTCGGCATCCGCGGCGACACGATCGTCAGCGTCGGCGATCTCTCGCACGCAACCGCGACGACCGTGATCGACGCAAACGGCCAGGTCGTCACTCCCGGCTTCATCGATCTCCTCGGCAACTCCCAGTCCGCCGTCCTCATCGATCCGCATCTCGAAGGAAAAGTGCGGCAGGGCATCACCACCGAGGTCACGGGCGAAGGCTTTTCGCCCGGCCCGCTCGACGAGGCGATGGCCGCGGAGATGGAGCGCACGAAGCCCAGCGGCTGGCCTCCCGTCACCTGGCACACCCTCGGCGGTTTCATGCGCGTCGTCGAGCAGCGCGGCAGCGCGCTCAACTTCGCGTTCTTCATCGGCGCGCGCAATCCGCGCGAGATGGTGATCGGCCACGCCGATCGTCCTCCAACCGCGGACGAACAGAAGCGGATGAACGCGATCGTGAAGCAGGCGCGCGACGAAGGAGCGGTCGGACTCGCGAGCGCGCTCATTTATCCGCCGGGCCGCTTCGCGACGACGGACGAGCTGACGTCGATGTCGCGCGTCGCGGGCGCGTACTGGACGCACCTGCGCAACGAGGCGAGCGGCATCGACGCCGCGATCGACGAGGCGATCCGCATCGGCCGCGAAGCGAAAGTGCCGGTCAACATCTTTCATCTGAAAATCGGCGGACAGCAAAACTGGGGATCGATGCCGCGCATCGTGAAGAAGATCGAGGCCGCGCGAAAGAGCGGCGTCGACATCGCGGCGAACATCTATCCCTATCTCGCGACGTCGACAGAGCTGACGTCGATCGTGTCCGCATGGGCGCTCGAAGGCGGGTATCTGAAGTTCGTCGAGCGCCTGCACGATCCCGCGACACGAGCGCGTATCGCGAACGAACTGCGCGCAGGACGACTGCAAGGCAACAGCGCATCATCAATCTCGATTCGCGGCACACCATCGAAGCGGCTCGACGCGATCGCGAAAGAGATGAACGTCGATCCCGCGGAAGCAGCGCTGCGCTTGTTCGAGGCGAACCCGAAGTCGCCGATCGCGATCTTTTTCTCGCTGAGCGAGGACGACATGAAAGTCGCGCTCGTCCAGCCGTGGGTCGCCTTCGGCTCCGACTCCGGCTCCGTCCCGCCGTCATGGCGCGACGCCGGTGCACACCCGCGCGCGTACGCAACGTTCACACGCGTCCTCGCGAAGTACGTGCGCGACGAGAAGCTGATCACGTTAGAAGAGTGCGTTCGCAAGATGACGTCGCTCGCGGCATCGCGCGCAAAGCTTGCCGATCGCGGCGTTCTTCGTCCAAGGATGAAAGCAGATATTGCCGTGTTCGACATCGCGAAGCTGCGCGATGTGTCGACGTATGACGATCCGCATCATTACTCCGAGGGCGTGTCGCAGGTGATCGTGAACGGGAAGTTGGTGATGCACGATGGGCAGATGACAGAGGTGTTGCCCGGGCGGGTGGTAAGGGGGGTTAGGAGGATTTTCTGACGAAGTCGTCCGGCATTATTGCGTCCGTGAGAAGTCCGAGAATCTCGAGCTCAACGCTTTCACCCTCGGCGTACTGCTGCACGATCGGCTCGAAACGCGCCGCGTCGATCGGCGGCCAGTGCGTTCCTTCGACGTCCGGCAGCGGCCGCGTCGACACTGCATTCGCTACGTTCGAGAAGAACGTGCCCAGGTCTGTCGAGGAAAAGGGACGCAGCGTCAGGATCGGCGTGGTCTTGAAGAGAAATGGGCTGTCCGCCACTTCTGCCGATGGCCGGCCGGTCAGGATGACGCGAATAGGGACAACGCGGTTCGAGAGAAATTCGCCGCGAAGCTGCTCGAGCATCCGGTTGAGACGGATTTTGAACCCCTCGGAGACCGAGATGCTGATCTCGTCCCATCTGTCGAGGATCAGCACATACGGGCAGATGTCGGCGCCGCGAAAGCGCACCGACTCTTTGAAGATCGCATTGCCGTTGAACGGATCGTCGGGCGGCGGATAGGCGAGCAGATCATGCCGGCTATCGTCGCCGTACCGGAGTGCCTCGGCCAGCGCCTCCGAAACGGGACGGTTCCGCTCCAGCCGGATGTGCCGCAGCAGCACGCGGATCGGGCGCAGTCCCTGCCGGACCAGTTCCGCGGACAGCCACTGCGTGAATGCCGACTTCCCGCTGCCGGCAACTCCCTGAATCACGATCGCGTCGCGAAACTTTGGATCGCCGAGGAGGTCAAGGACTGTTTCGCCGAGGCGCTGGCGCCCACCCCACTTCTCCGAAAACGGATCGACGCGCTCGTGCTTGTCCGGTGAGTGATCGCGGATCTCTCCCCACGTCAGCTTGCCGCACTCCGTGTCGACCTAGATGTGGCTGAGCGCGAAGGCCTCCTTCCCGAATACGGGATACTCCTGATACAGCGCACGCTGGTAAGCGGCGTGCTCCATCAGCGCGGCGATCGACGTCCGCTCGCCGGTTCCCGCCTCCATGTATGTCCGGAACGGGGCGAATTTCTCGCGCGTGTCGCGATGCGAGAGCAGCGTCTTGAGATGAACGACGAAGCGCTGATGGACCTCGTTCTGCAGCTTCAGGCGTTCCGCCGCGTTGTATCCGACGCCCGCCGTGCACTCGTTCAGCAGCTCGTCGGCGTACTTGACGAAAGGATGCGCCAGCGCATCCGCGAAGGTGACGCGCGTGAAGTCGAGCGCTTCCTCCGGCATGACATCGCCCATCGAGCGCAACTTTGCGGACAGCACCTCCGGTTTGGCCATGGCGTGACGCGGCGCGCCCACCGCCTCGGCTGCCTGCACGAGCGATTGCTCGTAAGCCAGCGTGAACGCGAGCAGTCCCAACCTGGCCGGATCATCGATCGACGTGAGTCGCTCGAACAACATCACCGCGAACTTGACGACCGGCACGACGTCCGCGATCGTCGATCCAAGCGCGGACAGCCAGGGAGAGCTCTTCCCGATCGCGCTCACGAAATCGGCCGACTTCAGACCGTCGACCGCGTCGGCGAAGAATTCGTTGATGGAGTGAATCCGTCCGACCGTGCTGCCGATCGACCGTTGTTCCTCGGTTGAAACATTGAGTCGCTGCAGAAGACTCATCTCATCTGTCAGGTTACACCCTGAGACGGGCCACCATCGATGCAAGAGGCGTTGCCGAAATCGATGCAACCTGCTTCGATCGGACTGACAGCGTCATCTAACGAACTGACAGTGTCAGTTCAATCGATGCAGCCCCCTTCGATCGAACTGGCCCCGTCAGTTCAATCGATGCAGCCTCCTTCGATCGAACTGACAGCGCCAGTTAACGAACTGACAATGTCAGTTCAATCGATGAAGGCTGCTTCGATCGAGCTGGCAGCGTCAGTTCAATCCATGCAGCCTCCTTCGATCGAGCTGACAGCGTCAGGTAACGACCTGGCAACGCCAGCTCAATCGATGAAGGCTGCTTCGATCGAGCTGGCAGCGCCAGCTAATTGATGAAGCGTGTTTCGATTGAGCTGACAGCGTCGGCTAACGAGCTGACCGCGCCAGCTGAATCGATGCAGCCCCGGCGGCGGGACGCCGCCGATCCAGCCGGCGGGGACGGCGGCGTTCCGCTATACCTTCAAAATGATCTTGCGCCGGTACAACACGCCGTTGATTTTTAAACAGACTGTTGATTTTTCCACATCGACGCGCTACATTGACGTCATGGCACGCGCAAAACCGAAGCTCAGCCGACGCGAGCAGGAAGTCCTGGACATCATTTACGCACGCGGACATGCCACCGCCGCCGAGGTGCGCGACGACATGGACGACCCGCCGACCGACGCCGCGGTGCGGACGACGCTGCGGATCCTGGTCGCCAAGGGACACCTGCGCATCGAACAGGACGGGCCACGTTACGACTACCGGCCGACCGTGGCGCGCACGACCGCGCAGCGGTCGGAGCTGCAACACATCCTGAAGACGTTCTTCGGCGGCTCCACGGAGAGCGCGCTGGCCACGCTGCTCGATCTGCAGCCGGGACAGCTAACGCCGGAGACGCGCCGCCGTCTGAAGAAGATGATCGACGACGCCGCGCGGGAGGGACGCTGACATGGATGCAACACTGCTGCTGAAGGCCACTCTCCTGCTCCTGCTCGCCCTGTGCGCGGGACAGCTTTTGCGCCGTGCTCCCGCGGTGACACGCCATCGCTGCTGGAGCGTCGCATTCGCGGCGCTGCTGCTCTTGCCGCTCCTGACACTCACGCTGCCGGCGCTCGTCCTTCCGATGCCGGCGAAGTGGGAGCGAACGGCCTCTCCTGCCGTCACTCATGTTCCAGTCGTCGCGCCGGACGTCGTTGTTGCAAAGACGCCCGCAACGCCGCCGCCATCGGTTCCGATGCCGGACCGCCCGGTACCCGGCCGCATTCGCATCACGCTTCGTGACGCGCTTCTCGCGGCATGGGGGATCGGCAGCGCGTTCGCGATCGCGGCACTGCTCGTCGCGCTGTGGCGCGTGCGGCGCCTGTCGCGATCGGCCGCGGAGTGGGACGATCCGGAGTGGCGCGCGGCGGCGGACGGAGTCGCGTCACGTCTCGGATTCCGGCGGCCGATCCGGCTTCTCGTCAGCGACGCCGTCACGGCGCCGATGGCCGGCGGAATCCGCCGTGCGACCGTGTTCCTGCCGGCGTCGTGCCGCGCATGGGCCGCGGATCAACGCGACGTCGTCCTCGCGCACGAGATCTCCCACATGGCGAGCCGCGATCCGCTGCGGCATGTGCTGACGCGCCTCGCCGTCGCGCTGTATTGGTTTCATCCGCTGACGTGGATCGCCGCGCGTCAGGCCGGCGCCGCGCGCGAAGAGGCATGCGACGACGCCGTGATCGCCCTCGGCACACTCCCATCCGCGTACGCGCAGGTTCTCCTCGGCTTCGCCGAATCGATTCCACCCAATCCGCAAATGATCGCGGCGCTGCCGATGGTGCGGCGCTCGCTTCTGGAGAAACGACTCATGGCCATTCTCGGCAATCCCCGTCCCTCCGCTCACCGTCTCGCGCTGCTTCCCGTGCTCGCCATCGCCGTCTTCACGGTCGTGATCGCGGCCGCGCAACCCGGCACGCCCGCCGCCCCTCGCATCATCGCCGCGGTGGCGACCGCGCCGATCGCGACCGTGTCGGTCAACGCCGCCGCGGCGCTGGCGCAGCCGCAGAGTGTTGACGAGCCGCAGAGTCATGACGAGCCGCAGAGGATCGAGGAGCAGCAGACCGACGACGTCATCGTGAATTCCGGCGACGCCGAGGCATGCTGGGGCCGCGGCATCACCGGCTCGTTCCACGGCAGCATGTCGACGTCCGACAGCGGCGGCCGCACCATTATCCACGAGCAGATCGGCACCCGGGGCAGTACGCGGATCATTCAAAAGCGCCTCGGCGATCTCCGCGTCTGCATGATCGCCGAAGGGATCGACCGCCTGACCGCCGACCCGCCCGGTCAATGGCCGGCAAAGGCGTTGCGGTTCGTGATGGAAGCGCGCCGCGGCAGTCACGTGCAGCGGCTCGATGGCGACGGGGACCAACGGCTCACGTGGAGCGTCGACGGCCGCGAGCAGCCGGTCGACGCCGCAGCGGAGCAGTGGCGCGACCGCATGCTGGCGGTGTTCGACACGATCTGGGAGATCTCGACCCTGCGCGGCCAGGTCAGCTCCCTGCGCGGCGAGATCTCGAGCATCCGCGGCAACGAGAGCTCGCTGCGCGGCGAGATCTCTTCGGCCCGCGGTCAAGTCAGCTCCCTGCGGGGGCGGATCTCGTCGATCCGCGGCGAGAAAAGCAGCATGCGCGGCCGCATCTCCTCGATCCAGGGACACGTCAGCTCCCTGCGCGGCGAGATCTCGTCCGAGCGCGGCTCCATCTCCAGCCTGAGAGCCGCCGGCTACCGCGCTTCCGAAGAAGAGATCGCGCGTCATGAGAAAGCGATCGACCGGCTGGAAAAGGAGATTCGCGACTACAACGAGGAGGCGCGCGTGGCGGCCGTGGAGCGCGAGATCGATGCGCTCGACGCGGACGGCAAGATTGCCAAGGTCGAGGCCGAGATCCGCGCGTTCGATGTCGACGGCCAGGTCGCGGCGATCGAGCGCCGCATCGAAGGGATCGACGTCGACGGCAAGATCGCCGCGATCGAGCGGAAGATCGATGCCCTCGACGCGGATCGCCGTGTATCGGAAATGGAGCGGCGTCTGGATGAGCAGCTGCGGCGGCTCGAAGCCGCGGTCGACGCGGCGCGCTAGACCTTGAGGATGATGTTGCGCCGATAAAGCACTTCGAGAATCGCCCACCAGAACGCGACGAACGCGAGCGCCCAGAGCAGTGATGCGATGTGCGGCTCGAAGACTTTGAACGGCTTGTACGTCCAGGCGTGCAGCGTTTTGCCGCCGATCCTGATGATGCCCATGAGCCGCGCCATCGCGCCTGATCCGAGAAAGGCGATGAGCGGGTTCACGCCGTAGACGACGAACGGTCGCGTCCAGCCCGGAGTGGTGCGCGCCTCCGGCGCGCCTTCGGCCGGAGGCGCGCCGGAGGCGCGCACCACTCCCCGAATGTCGATCACCCAGATGCAGATCGCCAGCAGCACGCAGGCGAAGCCGGCGGTGAAGACGACGTAGGAACTGGTCCAGAGATTCTTGTTGATCGGGAACCAGACATGCCACGCGAGTCCGATCGCGACTCCCATCAGGCCGACGGCTGTCAATTTCTTGATATCGCGCTCGCGAACCCACGGCGTCATGAGAACCCCGCACAAGGACGTCGCGATCGCCGGGATCGTCGACAGCGGTCCCTCGGGGTCCCACGTTTTCGCGCTCTTCCAGATGTGATTCGGTGCGAGCACTGCGCGGTCGATGCTTGCCGCGACCGTCGCATCCGGCGGCTCGAGCGGTCCGCGCGTGAGGATGAACCAGTAGCCGAGGAGGATGATCACCGTGATCGCGATCATCACTTTCTTTGAACAGTAACGCGCGATCAGCGCGGCGAGGATGTAAACGACGCCGATGCGCTGCAGCACGCCGGAAAAGCGCAGCGTCGACAAATGAAAATAGGGAAATGCGTTGAGCAGCAGTCCGCAGAGGATGATCAGCGCGCCGCGGCGCAGGATCTTCAGCGGCTCCTTGCGTGACAATTCGGTGGTGATGCCGACGATGAAGAGGAAGAACGGGAAGATGAGGTCCGTCGGCGTCCAGCCGTGCCATTCCGCATGGTCGAGCGGCCAGTAGATTGCGCCCCACGACCCGGGATTGTTGACCAGCAGCATCGATGCGACGGTGGCGCCGCGGAAGACGTCCAGCGAGACAAGACGAAGGGAAGCGCCCCTCACCCGGCCTTCGGCCACCCTCTCCCCGCCGTGCGGGGCGAGGGGCAACTCGGCACGCGTGTCGTTTGTCGCCCTTCTCCCCGCTTGCGGGGAGAAGGTGCCTGAAGGGCGGATGAGGGACGCATCACTCAATCCTTATCCCCTCAAAATTCGATACGTCTTCAAATGCCGCAGCGCATCCTGCTTTTGTCCGCGCCGCTCGTAGATGCCGGCGAGGTTGTAATGCGCGTCCGCATTTCCCGGACTCAATTCGATCGCGCGTTTGTACGCGCGTACTGCATCGGCGGTGCGTCCGAGGTCCTCGAGGGCGACGCCGAGGTTGAACGCGGCCGTCTCGTGATCGGGATCGCCTTCCAGCGCGGCGCGATAGCGTTTTTCCGCGAGCTGCGGCGCGCCCTGCTCGTGCAGGATGCGGCCGAGATTCACGTTCGCGTCGGGATGATCGGGCTCGACTTTCAGCGCGCGCTCGTACGCATCGATGGCCTGTTCGATCGACGACATCTCGAGCTCGCATCCGAGCTCGTACCATTCGTCGGCGTCGACCTCGTGCGGACGCTCGCGCGCGTCGGCCGCGTTGCGATGAATCAGCGGCTGCGCCTTCCGCGCGAGATCGGCCACCGCGAAGTCGAAGAGCGATTGCCCCGACTCCGGATTCCACACCACCTCCCCATCCCGCACGATCACGCGCTCTCCGTCCGCCGTTATTCTAACGCCAGTGAGCGTCCGTCCTTCCGGCAATTGGTCACGCAGCCTCTGCAATACGCGACGCACTTTTCGCGGAGGAATGTTTGCGGCGGTCAACTCACCCGCGGTGCGCAGCAGAATCAGATCGTGAAATCCGAATCGCAATTCGCCGCGCGGCCCGCGCTCGGGGTCGAGAAATCCCTCCGTGGCGTACGCGCGGATCTGGGCCGGCGATAACCCGAGCATCGCCGAGACCTCGCGGAGGGAGTAGGACATGCCGCGATCATTGTACGGCCCCTGATCCGCCCCATTGCGCACGCACTTGCGCGCCCGAGCCCGCGCCCGCGCCCGGGGTGGGCGAGCGAAGCGACTATGGTCCCCCACCCCGGGCGCGGAAGCGGGCGCGGGCGCGGGCGCGGGAACTTCTCCGCATTGCTCCGGTGTAGGGCAGGCTTTCCAGCCTGCCCCCGGGGCGCAGGCTGGAAAGCCTGCGCCACACCGGGAAGGGTCTCAACCCGCCAGCCTTGCCGCCCGGCGTCGATGAATGCTCCACGAGATGAACTGATACGAGCCGCCGAGGATCACCGCGACGACCGCCGTTCCAAACGAAGCGCGATGCGAACGAAGAATGATCGCGTAGCCGGCGATCGCGAGCGGCAGGTAAAGCGCGACGCCCGTCACCACGCCGGGCGAATAGCGTTTGCCTTTCATCGTTGCGATGAAGTGAAAGACTCCGTTCGCGAACAGCAGCGCCATCACCGTCAGAAACAACGCCGCACCGTACGGCGATGGTCCGTCGACGCCGACAGAGAAGCACGCGAAGAGAAGCGCGACGTTGATCCAAAAGAGAAATCGTCGCGAGACGCTCGCAGCGATGTCGGGCAGATACGAGCGATACCAGACGGCGAAGCCGCCCGGCCATGCGAATTCTTCGACGATGTGGAGGGACGCGGCGAGGAGAGGGAGCCAGAAGAGGATGTTCACGACCTATGTTTTACGGCCGTGAACATCCGATGGCATGTGCCGAAGCGCAGGTCGGCGCAGCGTGACTTTCGGCCTATCTCGCGCGCGCCTTCGGCGCCGCCACGCGCTTCGCGCTCGCGGCCGGCGCGCGCTTCGGCGCTTTGCGTTCCTGCTTGGACTTGATCGGCATCTTCGCGGGCGCGGACGCTCTCATCGGCGCGGCCTTTGGAGCGGCGACCGGCTTGGGCGACGCGCCGCCGAGGCTGCGGCGCAGCGCTTCCATGAGGTCGATGACCTGCGCCTGCGGCTCTTCGGCGAGCGCGGCAGTGATCTCTTCGCCTTCGACCTTCTTCTGAATCAGGCCTTTGATGCGGTCCTGCACTTCGTCGCGATAGTTCTCGGGATGGAACTCGTCGCTCGCGCTCATCTCCGCGAGCTGGACCGCCATCTTCAGCTCGTTGTCTTTGACCGTCGTATCGCCGAGATCGATCTCGTCGATCGAGCGGACTTCATTCGGATAGAAGAGCTGCTGCATCACGAGCCCGTCGCCGAGGGGGCGGATGACGACGAGGTAGCCCTTGCCGCGGGCCGCGTACTTTGCGACGGCCCAGCGTCCGGTTTCCTTCAGCGCGGCCGCGAGCAGCGAGTACGCGCGCGATCCGTTCTTGTCGGGGCCGAGGTAGTACGGCTTCGCGAAATAGATCGGATCGATCAGATCGGACTTCACGAACTCCGTGATGTCGATCTGCTGGGTGCTCTTTTCCTCGAGCGCCTTCAGCTCTTCGTCGGAAAACAGCACGTACTGCCCCTTCGAGAATTCGTAGCCCTTGACGACTTCGGTGCGGTCGATCGTCCGCTCGTCGGTCGGGCAAAAGAGCTGCTGTTGAATCCGGCTGCCGCACTCTTTGTGCAGCATGTTGAAGTTGATCCGCTCCGACGACTCGGCCGCGGAGAAGAGTTTCACCGGAATCGAAACGAGTCCGAAGGCAATCTGTCCTGTCGCAATCGCACGTGGCATGTAGACACCTCTGAGTTGCTTTTGGAAACGCAGAATTGCGGGCCGTTAATCCGAGATTCGATGCCCAGAAACCTGTGCATTTTACAATGCCGGCGCGTGAATCGCTATGCGCTGATCTGGTCCGTCATCCGCAAAATTCCGCGCGGCCGCGTCGCCACGTACGGCCAGATCGCGGAGCTGGCCGGCCTCGAAGGCCATGCAAGACAAGTCGGTTACGCGCTGCACAATCTTCCCGAGAGAAGCGACGTCCCGTGGCATCGCGTCGTGAATTCGCGCGGCGAAATCAGCCCGCGCAGCGCCGGAGATTCCCACGAGCTGCAGAAATTTCTACTCGAAGAAGAAGGCGTGGAGTTCGACCTGAGGGGGCGGCTGGAGCTGAAGCGATTTCAGTGGAAGGGAAAACGGGAGCGGCCTTCCGGCCGCTCCCGACGAAACGTCACGGACAAGTCGAAAACGCGCTGACGTCCTGCAGCGGACCGTACTTTGTTCCGAGCGGATTCGTGTACGTCTTCACGGCGCCCGTCTTCGTATCGGTCACGCGCGCAGTGACTTCGACGTCGGTGAGGCCGGCACCGAAGACCCAGTAGCGCGCGTTGAGATCGCAGGCGTTGAGCACCTTGATCACGACCTCCACGTTGTCGGCGCCGAAGAACCAGAAGTATCCGGAATCGGCGGTCAGCTTGACGGCACGTCCGGTGCCGGTCGTGCCGCTGCCGGTGCGCCAATCCGTCTCCACCTTGAAGCGATTGTTGTTGAGACACATCGCCGTTGCGGAGGGAATGCAGCTGCCGCTCGTCTCGCAGACATCGCCGATACCGTCGTAGTCGGAGTCGAGCTGATCGCGATTCGCGACGTTCGCGCAGTTGTCGCACGCGTCGCCGATGCCGTCGCCGTCATGGTCGGACTGACTGGCGTTGCTGAGGAACGGACAGTTGTCGGCGGAATCGCTTTTGCCGTCGCCGTCGTGATCGCCGCGCTGCGCGCTGCGGCCCCACCGCTGAATCGAGGCAGCGATCGCCGCCTGCAGCTGGGAGAGATCGTTGTTGCCGACGTTGTACACCGCGCCGCCGGTGAGCGACGCCATCTCGGCGAGCGGACCCTTGGTGATCTCCTCGAGCGGCAGCGCGCCGGCGAGCGCGAGCGCCTGCTTCGTCGGCGGAGTCTGCGTCGAGAACGACGACGACTCGACAGGCGTCGTGGACAGCGGATTCGGATTGAACGTGAGACCGAAGAACATGTTGTTCGCGGACTGCGTCGCGATCTCGTTCAACACGGTGGTGCGTCCCGCGACGGGACTCGAACCCGCGAACGGATAGTTCGCCTCGGTATCGCGGTTATGGAACGACTCCGGATACGTGAAGTGGTAGATGACCATCGGATAGAGCCGGCCCAGGCTCACCGGCGGGATCTCGCCCGGCCCCGTGTAGTTGACCGGAGGCGCGAGATCGCGGCCGCTCGACGTCAGCACCTGATAGATCGCTTCGTATTGCGACTCCGGCTCGTCGGAACCGAATTTCTGCGTCAGCAGCGCGAGCGCCGCCGGCAGGTTCGAGGGATCGGCGCTGAACGTCGTCTCCACGCGATACGCCCATTCCCCGGACACTCCGTACGGCGAGAACGGGAAGTCGACGTGGCTGACGACGGCGAAGCGCGCGTTCGGATCGAAGGCCTTCCACTGATTCGCGATGATCGGAATCTGCTGGACCCACTGCGGCAGAAGCGCGCCGGTACTGCCGGTGATGTCCATGATGAACACCACGTCGGTGCCGTTCTGCGCCTGCAGCGTCCAGCCGATGTCGCGCATCAGCGGCAGCGAGAGCGCCACGAGATGATTCGATCCCGTGTACGACGGCTCCATCAGCTGATTCGGAAAAGCGGAGGTGCTGAAGTGCGATACCGATGATCCTCCCTGGAACGGATTGGGCCCGTGTATCTGTACGTGATTGCCGGGGAAGCCCGCGGTGAGCGGAATCGCCGCGGCCGCCGTGAGCGTGTTGGCGCCGATCCAGTGCAGATTCGGATCGCTCGTGCCGCACGTCGCGCGCTGCGCGTCCGTGCCGGCGGCGTACGACGAAGGCGTGGCACCGTGGCATTCGAGATTGAGCATGTAGGTGTCGTTGGATCCCATGAACTTCACGCCCGTCGACGCGTTGACGAAGGTCTGAAATCCGAGTCCGTGTCCGAGCTCGTGCAGGACGACGGAGACGAAATCGAAGTTCGTCCCGGGATTTCCGTCGACGCCGTAGTACCAGCTCGTCGAGCCGAAGACGACAGCACCGTCGACGTCGGAGTTGAACGTCGCCGTGATGTCATTCGTGCCCGGGTCCTGATCGAAGTTGGAGATCGCGTTGGCCAGCGCCTGCGCGTACCACGTTCCCGCGATCGGCGCGCCCGGAAAATCGCGATGCACGGTCGTAGCACCGGCCTGTCCGAGGACAGCGAAGGTTGCGGAGCCGCCGAGTGGATTCATTTGCGCGCCGATGCGAATCTCGACACGGCTGGTCAGCAAGCTGCCCCAGATGAACGCGGCGTGACGGAATGCATTGAGCCGCGCCTGCCCGAGAGTCGTCGCGGGATTGCCGCCGTTCGGCGTGAACGGCGAGTTGTCGTTGAAACCCTCTCCCGGACCATCGAGGTTGATGACCGTGATCGTGGCGACGGCGTAGGCCGCTCGCGGCGCGAGCAGCATGCCGGTGATGAATGCGAGTGCAAAGAGTTTTCGGTACATGGCGTCAATCCTTTTTCCGGCGCTCGTGCTGTCCGCACTCGACCGTCACGCTGCCGTCCGCGTTCGTCGTCGCGGTCATCGCCTGTTGGAAGCGGCCGCGCAGATCGACCATGACTCCGCCGCCGGGAGCCGGGACTTCGACGAGTCCTTCCTGCGACATGCTCAGCGCATTCGCCGATTCTTTCGACGACTGCGCCTCCGTGGCCGGCACAAAGCGTCCCGTGACCGGGTCCTTGTACGCGACCATCCCGGCGCTGTATTGCGGCTGCGGCTGCGGCTGCGCCGCAACCGCCGGCGCCTGAGGATTGGGATTCTGCGAGCAGCCGAGGATCGCGGCGGCAAGCAGGGCGAGAGTTGCGAAGAGAGACAGATAGTTGGGCTTCATCACCATTCTCCTTTTTTACGGATTCACAGAAGTAGTGATGAAAGAATGAAAATCGTTTCAAGGGACAACCCGCTTCGTCCCACTCCCGGACACTTTTGCTAAGAAACAGACACATTGCTCGTCCGGCTCGCCCCAAATCCCTTGTTTGCGCGCGCGCGAGCCTGTATTCCGATCTGCGCATGAAACGAATCGTCCTTTTGCTCCTCATCGCGTCCGCCGCTCTCGCCGCACCGCCAGCCGCGAAGCGCACGAATCCGTTCTTCAATCGCAGCTCGCTGCAATACCAGGCGCCGCCGTTCGATCGCATTCGCGACAGCGACTACGCGCCGGCCCTGGAAGAAGGGATGAAGCGGCAGCTCGCGGAGATCGACGCGATCGCGAACAGTCCCGACGCGCCGACGTTCGCGAACACGATCGAGGCGCTGGAGCGCTCGGGCGAATTGCTCACGCGCGTGTCGAAAGTGTTCTCCAACCTGGCGCAATCGAACACGAATGAGGTTCTGCAAAAAGTCGAGCGGGACGAGGGACCGAAGCTCGCCGCGCACAACGACGCGATCACGCTCAATCCGAAGCTCTTCGCGCGCGTGAAGGCGCTGTACGAGACGCGCGATACGTCCGCGCCGAACGCCGAGGCGAAGTATCTGATCGAGCGCTACTACCGGAACTTCGTGCGATCGGGCGCGATGCTTTCGGAGAAAGACAAAGACACGCTGCGCGCGCTCAATCAGGAAGAGACGAAGCTCAACACCGACTATCGCGCGAAGCTGCTCGCCGACACCGATCAATCGGCGGTGGTCGTCGATACTCTCGCGGAGCTCGACGGCCTCAGCGCGGGCGACATCGCCGCCGCCGCGGAAGCGGCGAAGGAGCGCGGACTCAAAGGCAAATGGGTCCTCACTCTTCAGAACACGACACAACAACCGCCCCTCGGCTATCTCACGAATCGCGCGCTGCGCACGCGCCTCTACAACGCATCGGTTGCGCGCGGCAATCACGGCGGCGAGAACGACACGAAGGCGATGGTCGCGCGTTACGCGCAGCTCCGCGCCGAGCGCGCAAAGCTGCTGGGCTTTCCGACCTACGCGGCGTTCTCGCTCGACACCGAAATGGCGACGCCGGAGAAAGCGATGCAGCTGATGACCGAGCTCGCCGCGCCGGCGACGGCGCAGGCGCACAAAGAAGCGGCGCGCATTCAACAGATGATCGACGCCGAAGGCGGAGGCTTTCAGCTCGGCCCGCAGGATTGGGATTACTACGCCGGCAAAGTGCAGCGCGCGGAGTACGACGTCGACGAGTCGCAGGTGAAGCCGTACTTCGAGCTCGAGCGCGTGCTGCGCGACGGCGTGTTCTTCGCCGCGCACGAGTTGTACGGACTCTCATTCAAGGAGCGCAAGGACCTCCCCGTCTACAACAAGGACGTCCGCGCGTACGAAGTCTTCGACGCCGACGGAAAATCGATCGCGCTCTACTACGGCGATTACTTCGCGCGCGCGAACAAAAGCGGCGGCGCCTGGATGGACTCCTTCGTCGACCAATCCGCCCTCCTCGGCACCCGCCCCGTCGTCGTCAACGTCTCCAACTTCACGAAGCCCGCGCCCGGCCAGCCCGCACTGTTGTCATTCGACAACGTCACGACGCTCTTCCACGAGTTCGGACACGCGCTGCACGGCATCCTTTCCGACGTCCGTTATCCGACGTTCACCGGCGTCAGCGTCTCGCGCGACTTCGGCGAAGTGCCGTCGCAGTTCAACGAGCATTGGGCGCTCGAGCCGGCGGTCTTCGCACATTACGCGAAGCACTATCAGACCGGCGCGCCGATGCCGCAGGCGCTCGTCGACAAGATCAAGAAGGCGAGCACGTTCAATATCGGCTATGCGGAGACCGAATATCTCGCGTCGGCGCTGCTCGACATGGCGTGGCACACGCTGCCGGCCGACGCGCCGAAGCAGGACGTCGACGCGTTCGAAGCAGCCGCGTTGAAGAAATTCGGAGTCGACTTCGCCGTCGTCCCGCCGCGCTATCACACGACCTACTTCTCACACATCTGGGCCAACAGCTACGCCGCCGGCTATTACGCGTATCTCTGGAGCGACGTCATCGACGAAGACGCGTGGGCATGGTTCCAGGAGCACGGCGGTCTGAAGCGCGAGAACGGACAGCGCTTCCGCGACATGGTGCTGTCGCGCGGCGGAACGTTGGACGCGGCGGCGATGTACCGCGCATTCCGCGGACGCGATCCGATCCTCGATCCGCTGCTGGTGTCGAAAGGCTTCAAGTGAGTTTCCGCATATCATCGCCAGCCGCATGAAGGCCACGCTTCGCGCTCTTCTCTTCATTTGTGCCGCCGGCGTTTTCGCAGCCGCACCGCCGAAGTTCGAGCTGACGATCGACAGCATCATGCGCGGTCACGCGCTGACCGGTTGGGAGCCGCGCGCGCTGCGCTGGTCCGCCGACGGATCGCAGCTGTTCTTCGAATGGAAGGACGCCGCCGATCCGCTGGAGAAAGAGTGGGACACGTGGCGCGTCAATCGCGACGGCAGCGCCCTGAAGAAACTCACCCGCGACGAGGCGAAGAACGTTCCGCCGGCCGAGGGATCGTCGACGCGCGATCACAAACGCGTCGTGTACGTCGATGACGGCGACGTCTATCTCTTCGACGATCACGCGCACGCGCGTCGCGCGCTCACCAGCACGACCGCGACGGAGTCGCACGCGCGCATCATGGAGGATGGACGCCGCGTCACGTTCGTCCGCGACAACAATCTCTTTCTCATCAATCTCGACGACGGCTCGCTGACGCAGCTCACGAACATCGGACGCGAGTTCGGACATCTCGACGCCCAAGGCTGGCCGGAGAAGGAGAAGACGAAGAGCCAGGAGTACGTCGCGAACGAAGAGCGAAAGCTCATCGACGCCGTGAATCGCGAGGCGAAGAAGCGCGAGGAAGACGAAAAGCTGCAGCATCGCGAACATCCGCGCAAGCCGTTTCCGCTGGAGGCATCGGAGAACGTCAGCGATCTGATGCTCACGCCGGACGGCAAGTACGTGATCGCGTTGATCGAGAAGAAAGCGGACAAAGCGAAGCGGACGATCGTGCCGCGGTACGTGACCGAGAGCGCGTACACCGACGCGCCGGAGTCGCGCATCAAAGTCGGCGATCCGCGTCCGCCGACGCGTATCGTCGCGATCGATGTGGTGAACGGCGAGCGTCATCCGCTCGACATCGCGTTCCCGCGCATCCCCGCCGACAGCAAAGAAGAGCGCGACGTGCTGCTGTCGATGCCGGTCTTCTCCGACGACGGAAAGCGCATCGTCATTCCCGCGGCGTCACTCGACAACAAAGACGCGTGGCTCGTCCAGTTCGATCCCGCGACCGGCAAGGGACAGCTCGTCGTCACGTTCCACGACGACGCCTGGCTCAGCGTCCCCGGCAATCCCATCCTCGGCATCCTCCCCGACGGCCGCATCTTCTTCACGTCCGAGAAAACCGGCTACGCACATCTCTACGAAGTGCCGTGGGGCGGCAGCGACTGGAAGGCGATCACGTCCGGCGACTGGGAAGTGATCGAAGTCGCACTGTCCGACGATCGGAAGTGGTTCGACCTCACGACGAACGAAGCGAGTCCGTTCGAGCATCAGTTCTATCGCGTGTCTGTCGACGGGGGCGAGCGCAAGCGCCTCACGACGGAAAAAGGATTTCACGACGCGCACTCCTCACCCGATCAGCGCGCGTTCGCCGACATCTACTCGTACACGAACGTCCCGCCGGAGCTGTACCTACAGACGATCGGCGGAAAGCGTGTGAGAGTCACGACGTCGCCGATCCCGGAATTCTTCGCGTTTCCGTGGCAGGACGCGCCGATCGTCCGCGTGCCCGCGCGCGACGGCGCGAACGTTCCCGCGCGTTTGTATAAGCCGGCGAACGCAAACGGCTCCGCCGTCGTTTTCGTCCACGGTGCCGGCTACCTCCAGAACGTCGCCCTCGGATGGTCTTACTACTCTCGCGAATACATGTTCCATCACCTCCTGATGGAGCGCGGCGTGACGGTGATCGACCTCGACTACCGCGGCTCCGCCGGATACGGACGCGCGTGGCGCACCGCGATCTACCGCCACATGGGAGGCCAGGATCTTGACGATCAGGTCGACGCGGCGAAGTGGCTCGTCCGCGAGCACAACATCGACCCGAAGCGCATCGCGATCTACGGAGGCAGCTACGGCGGCTTCATCACCCTGATGGCGATGTTCACGCAGCCCGACGTCTTCGCCGCGGGCGCCGCACTGCGTCCGGTGACCGATTGGGCGCACTACAACGACGAATACACATCGAACATCCTCAATCGCCCGCAGGATGACGCCGAGGCGTACCGGAAGTCGTCACCGATCTACTTTGCGGAGGGGCTGAAAGGCGCGCTCCTCGTCTGTCATGGGATGGTCGACACGAACGTCCACTTCCAGGACTCCGTGCGCCTCGCCCAGCGACTCATCGAACTGCGCAAAGAAAACTGGGAGCTCGCGGCGTATCCCGTCGAGAACCACTCCTTCGTCGAACCGACGAGCTGGGCCGACGAATACAAACGCATCCTGCATTTGTTCGAGCGCACCGTTCTCCAATGATCCGACGTGCGACTCCGGACGACGCGGAGCTGCTCGCACACTTCCGCTTCGCGTTCCGGTCCGAACATCGCCCGCCGTCCGAGTCTCCGTCCGATTTCATCACGCGTTGCGCCGCGTGGATGCGCGAGCGCCTGACAGCTGACTCGCACTGGCGCGCATGGATCCTCATCATTGACGACACGCCCGCCGGCAACCTCTGGCTCCAACTCATCGAGAAAATCCCCAACCCGTCCGCCGTCGAGCCCGAACTGCACGCGTATATCTCCAACTTCTTCGTCCGCCTCGATCATCGCAACCGCGGCGGCGGAGCGGAGCTGATGGACGCTGCGCTCGCCGAATGCCGCGCGCGGAAAGTCGACAACATCTTCCTCTGGCCGACAGAGGAGAGCCGGTCGTTGTATGAGAGGTTCGGGTTTGGCGTTTCGGATCGCGTGTTGGTGCGCGCGTCAGAGGTCGGCCGGAAGGATGCGAAAACTCCGGCGTCGTGAAAAGCGAAGTGCACGGAAGTGACGGTGATCGAGCGTGAGCACCTCGCGGCACCCGTACCGCTCCGCGAGAACCACGATCGAGGCGTCGGCGAGGCCAATGCCCATGTCGTGGTGATGCTGGATGAGCTCTCGAGCTTCATCAATGTCGCGCTCGCTGAACGGCGGTAAGTCATACACACCGCGCGCGACTTCTTCGAGAAAAAGCAGCTCGGCTCTCGGCCCGCCGAACTTCTGAATCATGTAGTCGATTTCCGCCAGCACGAATGGCGACAGAATCAGCGGCGGCTCCGCCTTCAGCAGCGCAGCGGCACAAGCCTCATGGTGGCGTTGATCCTCGAAGAGCGCCGCGAGAACGCCGCTCGTATCGACGAGGATCACTCGCCAAAGCCATCCATCAGCTCGCCGGCCCGTTCGGCGATCATAGGATCTCCCAACTTCACACCCGGAAGCGGAGCACGCGGCGCAGGCGGCCGCTGAACGGCGACCGCGGACGCAATCGCATCTCGAATGACGTCGGCTTCCGAGCGTCCCTCCGTTTGGGCAACGGATTCGACGCGTTCCTTCAGCTCGTCCGGCAGATAGAGCGTCGTCTTCTTCATGCCATACATCATACCATACGTTACGTGGATTTGGTGCGCCCAGTAGGATTCGAACCTACGACCTTCAGCTCCGGAGCAGCCCCAAGGAAAGAACGCTAAATCGTGAAGAATCACAAACCTACCGCATTTGCGACGAGCCATTTTACCTCGGGTAGGGGCGTCCGGGGGTATCTAGGGGTGTCTATTTCGGGGAAAATAGACACTTGGTTAGACACCCGCGCCCAGAGGCTGGGAGCTGTTTGGAAGGTTCAATCATCGGAGATGGCCGAGTGCGTGCAGCGATACCGGGCAGCTAGCTAGAGCAATCCGCCGCGAGTTCGGCCGGCGCAGCGTCCAAGTGATCACACCAGAAGTCTTCGTGCGTGATGTCGGGATGGCGGAGGTGCAACTCAGCACGAGATTTTCTCTTGGCTCGGCTGCGCCGGACGGTAGGGAAATCACGCTTTCCGTCACTCCTAGCACAAACGGTTCTAGGTCTGGAGAGACGGGTATGCAGATTCCTATTGGTCGACGTGTGGTCGCCGTGGTTCTTGCCGCATGCATCACCACCGCGCCCCTCGTCGAGGCGCAGTTGCGACTTCCGACGGCTGACGATCTGCGACGAGGCGCGCAAAATGTCGGATCGCAGGCCATCTCTGACGCCGTGCTGTGGGCAGCGGCCAAAACGCTGGGGATCAAAGACCCCGTCGCGGAGCGACAACTCACCGGGGCCGAACTCAATGCCTCGGCGAAAGCACGCAGCATCTTCGAGCACACCTACGCGAACGCACAGCTCACCACGTACGATCCTAATAATGCGGATGTCGCGAAGCAACTGACAAAACGCTATCGAGGTGTCGTCGAGCGGATCGGCAGGAACAAGGGCGTTGGTAAGACTGACCTCGCGGAACTGGCTTCGGCCCTTCTTCCCTTCCTACGCTTTCTCGGCGAGAACCGAAGCGACAAACCGAATACGGTTGTCGTGCTTCCCGGACAGGTCCAGCGTGTCACGTTTCAGACCTATTGCATGGATCACGACGCACCCGCGCCGCGTAGCGATGAGTACATCCATCTCGTGCGGCGCGAGCGACTCATCCCGCAATACGGCGCCACGTTGTATGGGTCCCTCATGGATTACTCGGCGCGACATCCCGATCAACATGGCGCGGTTCAAAACCTTGTGTGGGGGATGCGCCATGCGCGAGCACAAGCGCCTTTCATCCGTCAGCTTGCGCCGGATCAGGTGGCGATGCTTAACGAAGTCACGTCCGGAGGAGCCGATCAGTATCAGCAGTATCTGTCGAAGGAGATGCAGACAGGCCGAGTCGATGAAATCAAAAGCAAGATATACCGGCGAGCGGTTGCAGAGATCGAACACACGATCGGGAGGCCATTACCGCCGCCATCAGGAGCTGGGTTATCGGTGACTGATGTCAATACGGCACTGCGGTACCTAGAACAGGCCACCGTCACCAAAGGCGCTGTCACCCCGGACAGCGGGTTTACATTACTTGCAAACGGCGTTGCCGCTCGATCTGTGTCCGGGACGATTGGGATCCACAGCTCGCAGCTCGACATCCTGAACGACGGTTGCGAGCCTTACACGTTCAACGGCGAGGACTATGTCGGGCAATCCACGCGCGTCACGCAGCGACTCGCTCTCGGAGGCGTCGTTCGCGGATCGTCCGAGGATGTGCGAGCGGTCCTTCTGAATGCGCTCGGACGCGATTCGCTCACGCAACTCGATCGGAAACTTCGGGCATCGACGGAGTCATTCGCTAGTGTCCTGCATGAAGTCATTCAGGCGGCACTCGTGAGCTCGGGCGCGATCATCCCTGTGACGGAACTCGCATCTGCGCTCGCGTTCGTAACGCGGTCGAATACACCCTGCGCGTCACGCGATCTCTGCGACATCGTGAAAAGGATCGCCAATCTCGATGTCGCGAAAGGCGACAAGCAACGCCTTCAGCAATTAAGCCGTCAGCTCCTTGGCGCGATTTCGACTCTTGCCAAGTACCGCGAAGCTTTCCTACGCGAGGGCAAGCCGATCGACGTATTTCCGGCCGCGTACTTCCACGTGACGGCCATCGAAATGGACCGCATCGCCAACGGTGACTTTAGCTATCCGATTGAGAAAATGCAGCAGCTGGTCGCATTCTTCGATGCATACGAGTACAACCGGCACGCCTGGGAAACCGGCGGTACTGCTGAGCCACACTGGCAAAAACACTTCGACGAAGCGCGAGCGGGCCTCTCGGCCGGATACGATTACCAAGACGCATTGCAAAGCGGCATCACAGCTCACGTGGACTTCGACCTTCCTCGGGCGCTTCGCGACAGCTTTGAGCATCGGTTTCATCAGAACATCCCGATTGAACAACTCGGCCCTGACTTCACGAAGACGAACGATACTCTGCGTCAGGCAAACGGCCCAACGCTCGACGACTGGAACCGAGTCTCGCCAGACTTCACGGTTCCATTCGTAGTTGCAGGCGGGAAGCTCTGGGGCGATTCACGCACCAATGACGTCATCAACCGCCGAGAAAATGCATGGGAGCTTGCCTTCGGAAACGGAGCACTGAAGACGCATGACGCGCCCCAGCCTTCAATCGATCCGGCAGCCCTCGAAAGAATAGCTACGGACGTTTGCGGTGCTTCGCCGCGAAAATGAGAGAAGCGCTAAATCGTGAATAGCTGCCGCCGCCGAGAAAAGGTACGCACTCGGTTAGACACTCTGTTTCTTCGGGGGCGCATTCTTCTCTGTCACCGCCACGAGCACGGAACGGCCTTGCTCCAAGAGACTCTTCGTGAGTGCCACAAGTGCCTCCGTCGTCGTACCGCGCGACCCGATCCAGCCTTGCTGAAAGAGCCTGATGAACAGCTCGTTGTCCAAATGGCGCGCGATCGTGCGGTAGCCGAGCGTGATGCCGCCGCGCGGACCGATGGCCGCGCCGGTTTCGAGCAGGACATCGTGGTAGTCCAGCGGGATGTAGAAGCCTTTCGCGAGTGATTCGAAATCGGGCTCGAAGTAGTCGATGCGGCACAACTTGAAGAAGAACGTCTCGGGATTCAGGCGGTAGTGATCGACGGCGGTGATTGCCGCTTGCCCGTGCGCCGCGCGGAACTTGCGCATGCGCTCGACTTCCTCCGCGTATGAGGCATCGGGACGGTACGCCAACTCCTCGTTCTCCTTCTTCATCCGCTTGTACTGGATGGTGACGAACGACGCAAAGCGATGGTGGTAGTACAGCAGATCAACGCCGAGCGCCGATTCGATCGGGCCACGGTTCGCGTTGATGATCGTGATGTGATCCTCGTTGCGCGTGAATGTGACACCGCCAACGACGTTAGGAATGCCTGCAATCCAGCCGGGAAGCGTCTGCGCGTCGTGCGCGATCAGCCGGTCCTCGTCGACGTACACGCTCGTCACGCCGCGGTAGAACGGCGCGACCGATCGTCGCGTGGCGCTTTGCGCTTTTCGAGCTGCCGTACGCCCTTCACGATTGGTGTCGAAGCATCGCCGTCCCAAATGAAGTCTTGCTTCTTCAGATCGACACCGAAGAGCCGCAGGGCGAGCGTGAACGCATCCCGCTCCTGCCCGAGCGTCGGACCTGTTGCCCCGGAAACGCGGACAAGATCGCGGTGCGCCGCGCGCTCGACGATCTCGAAATCGGCCTTCACTTCGGGCCGCGCGTCGAAGAGAACTCGCAGCAACTCACTCCACGTGGACGGCGGCACACGTCCACCGCTGCTCGTGCTCACACGAAGGAAATAGCGTCGGAGCCCCCCCTGCATCTTCGTCTCGATCTCATCGAACGCGAGTGGGCGAAAAGGGATAACGTGCGTGAATCGCACTTGCGCCTTGAATGACGCGACATTGTTCCCGCGGCGCGCGAGCGCGAGGTGCGTTAGCTTCGCACCATCAAGCGACAGAAAGACGACGTAGGCACCCTTCAGCGGCCAGTCCGGCACGCTGATCGTGTCTGTGAAGGTTTTCACGCGTGGCAGTAGCGACTGGAGATCCTCGCTTCGTTTTGGTTCGTCGAAGACGAAGATGAATCCGGTCTCGCTCGCACGCACGGAGGCGGATTCTCGCACGTCATGAATGAAGTGGAGCCGGTATCCGGCTCCACTTCATTCGATTACCGACGCCCGCGATCCGACGGACGCAGCGGCTTGCACCCGCGACGCCGGCCCGCCTGTCGAGAAGCACGTGCTGCGCGACTCGCGCGTTGGGAAGACGAACTCCGGATTGAAGAACGCTTCCTTCATGAACTCAGGCGTGTTCACGCAGAGGCACCAGCAGGTCATCACGCCCGGCAATTGCCGCCCGTGCTCGTGGAGATAGCTGTCGGTGACGCCGAGCAGCCCCCGCAGGATCGCCCGAGTGAGCTTCCAGCCAGTCGGACGATCGTCGCAGCGGCACATGCCGCGCATGCACGGCATCGAGTTCCCATCGGGGAGCATCTTTCGTGCAGCCGATGTCGTGCACCACGTCGCCGAGCAACGGCATCGGCATGAACGGATACAGCTCGCCCGACTCCTCGTAGGGGAGAAAGCATTCGAGCGTAATCGCGCGGCCGAAACGAAGCGCGCGCGCTTCGTTGTGGCGTCGTACTCGAATCCGGGACAGCGGCTCATCGCGCGCCTCCCGTCGAAATTAGACACCCTGCTGCTCCGCTGCGTTGCGCCGTGAATCGAGGAAGCGGGCGACCTTCCGGTCGAGTAGGTGACGTGCGTCGGCGAGACCTCGATCCATCCTTTCGGCCCCTTGCCGAGCCGCCGCCACTTCGCCAGAGTGGCTGTCTTTACGCCGATCATGCGCGCGACGACGCGCGCCGGAATACGCTCGATTTCGTTCATGAGAGTCCTCCGGAAATCGAACGCTACCCAGCCATCGCGAGCCGCATGCTGAATGTGTCGTGAAGCGCGAACCGATGCGGTTTTTCAGAATAATAGACACCTTGGTAGAAACCGCCTTTCTGTCGCGACTAACAGCGGCTCGGTGTTCTCGTGTCTAAGCGCTTCTTTCTGAGAGGCTTAAGGTTGGTGCGCCCAGTAGGATTCGAACCTACGACCTTCAGCTCCGGAGGCTGACGCTCTATCCAGCTGAGCTATGGGCGCTGGTGAGGAGTGCGGATTGTACGGTCTGCAACCACGCGCGGCAACTTGCGATTCCGTTCAGGCGACGGACGCGCCGGAGCGGTTGCCGTTGTTCGTTGACGAGGTATGCAGGCAGCGGCGGACGGAGCCGAGGAGGCGGGAGGGGATGACGGGCTTCGAGAGGGTCTCGCAAACGGTGGGGAAGAGTTTGCGGATCTCGGCAACCTCGAGTCCCGTCACGACGATGATCGATGCGAGGGTTTCGGGACGTGTCGAGGCGATGTACTCCATCACGTCGGTTCCGCTCATCTTGGGCAGGACGATGTCGAGGATGATCGCGTCGTAACTGCGATTGGCGAGGCATCCGATCGCGCGCTCGCCGTCGACGGCGATGTCGATCTCACACCCCTCCCCGATCAGCACCTTGCTGAGGGCTTCGCGGGTGGCGGAGTCGTCTTCGACGACCAGGACACGAGGTGGCATGCCGGATCGCTTTCGATCAGGAATTCATTCTATGCGATGCGACTGCCTTAAGGAAAGAGGCGGCTGCCTCGATCGCTGCCTCGATGTTACCGGTTTCAGTGGCCCCCGAGGCCGCTCGCGGCTTTAGGGAGTGATTGCCGTCCCGAATCCACTCGAAGCGAATCGCCGGCGAAAGTGCGTACTCCCCCACCTCTTCCTGCGCGCCGAACTCGTCACGCGTTCCCTGAACGAACAGCGCGGGAGTGCGCATCGTCTCGAGATGCGCGGTGCGCAACTGCTGCGGCTTCCCCGGCGGATGAAACGGATATCCGAACACGACGACTCCGCGGACGTTCATCTCGTCCGCCACCATCGTCGCCATCCGCCCGCCCATCGACTTCCCTCCGATCGCCACGAGCTTTGCTCCGCCCAGCTCCTCGATCACCTGCCGGTACGTGTCGAGCAACACCGGCTGCCGGTCCGGCGCACCGCCTTTCTTCTTCGACGTTCGCCGCGCCGCCATGTACGGAAACTCGAATCGCGCGACGCGAATCCCGTGCTCCGCGATCCCGCGCGCGATCCTGTTCATGAACGGAACATCCATCGGCGCGCCGGCGCCGTGGGCGAAGATGAAGGTGAGGGGCGCGTGTTCGGGGCCGTCGAAGAGTAGGCTCATAGGCTCATAGGCTCACAGATTCTATGAGCCCCTGAGCCCATGCGCCCATGAGCCTCGTTACCATCCCCGCACCGGCTTCCACTGATCCACGACCTTGCCGCGATCGAGGATGTAGTAGCGATCGAACATCGCCGCCGTCAGGCACGAATGATTCGGGATGATGCGCAGCCGCGTGCCGACCGGCACGTGCGTGTGTGCCTCGATTTTTCCGTGCTCCTGCGACAGCGCGACGAGGCGCATCGGCAGCGGGCGCAGCGAGATGTCGCACACGATTCCGTATCCGAATTGCGGATCGACGTGATCCGGTCCGCGATCCTTCGACATCGCGAGCGCGCCGGCGTCGACGATCAGCGCGCCGCGCTCGGGATACGAGCCGACGACGGTCGCGAGCACCGAGCACGCGACGTCGGCGAGCGCGCACGATCCGATCGTGGCCTGGAACGCGTCATAGAAAACGTAATTGCCGGGACGCACTTCATCGCAGTTGCTGAACGTATCGACGACCGACGCGGTCGGTGTCGATCCGACGCTGCGCAGCGTTTCGCCGAGGCCTTCCGTGGCGAGGAGAGCGCGGAATCGGGTGAGACACGCGAGCTCCTCGGCCGCGATGCGCCGGATGTCCTCGACGCCGCTCGCGTTGTACGAATGTCCCGCATGCGTGAGCAGTCCCTGCATCCGCGCCGCCTCGGAGCGCGCGATCGCCGTCGCCAGCCGCACGCTGTCGGGACTGTCGGGATCGACGCCGGCGCGGTGATAACCGCAGTCGACTTTCAGGAAGACGTCGAACACGTGACCGTGGCTCGCGTGGTACTCCTCGATCGCGTGCAGCGCGCGCTCCGAGTCGATCAACACGCTGAGCCGCTCGATGCGCGCAGCGAGTGCAGCCACGCGGGCCAGCTTGTCCGGTGCGATCGGAAACGCGTACGTGATGTCTCGGAAGCCGTTCGCCGCAAAATACTCCGCCTCGGCGAGCGTCGACACGGTGATCGGTCCCGTCCAGCCGCCGTGCTGGATGCGCCCGATCTCGACGCTCTTGTGCGTCTTCACGTGCGGGCGGAACGCGACGCCGGAGTCGAGCGCCTTGCGCCGCATGCGGTCGCAGTTGCGATGCAGCACGCTTCGTTCAATCAGAAACGCCGGAGTGGTGATGTCGTCGGGTAGCATTTCGAAGTGCGCAAGATTATCCACATCGACATGGATGCGTTCTACGCCTCTGTCGAGCAGCGCGATGATCCGTCACTGAAAGGCCGACCCGTGATCGTCGGCTGGGCGGGTGAGCGCAGCGTGGTCTGTGCGGCGTCGTACGAGGCGCGGAAGTTCGGGGTGTACTCGGCGATGGCGGCGTCGCGCGCTCGGCGGCTGTGTCCGGAGGGCGTTTGGATCACGCCCGATTTCGAGCGCTATCGTGCCGCATCGAGAAAAATTCGCGAGATCTTCGAGCGCCACACACCCCTCGTCGAGCCGCTCTCGCTCGACGAGGCATACCTCGACGTGACGCAGGAGCTGACCGGGATTCCGACCGCGACCGAGACCGCGGAAAAAATCAGAAGCGAGATTCGCGAGGAGACGAATCTCACCGCGTCCGCCGGCGTCGCGCCGAACAAATTTCTCGCGAAGATCGCCTCGGACTGGCGAAAACCCGATGGTTTGTTCGTCATCCGCCCGCATCAGATCGAAAAATTTCTCGTCAGCCTGCCGGTGCGAAAAATCCCCGGCGTCGGCAAAGCGACGGAAGCGATCATGACGGAGATGGGCATCGCCACGGTCGGCGACCTGCAGCGCTTCGAGCAACAGGCTCTCATCCACCGCTTCGGAAAATGGGGCACGCGATTGTGGGAGCTGGCGCGCGGCATCGACGAGAGTCCGGTCGAGCCGTCGCGGAAACGGAAGTCGTGGTCGAGCGAGAACACGTTCTCGAAAGACATCACGCGCGACGAAGTCGCGGAGTGGATTCGCGAACAGGCGACGTCGCTGTGGGCGTCGCTCTCGAAGAACGCGATGCGCGGACGAACGGTGACGGTGAAACTGCGCACGCCCGATTTCAAAACCGCGACGCGGCAGGTCACGCCCGCCGAACTGCCGGCATCCGGTGAAGAAATCGCGACGCTGGCCATCTCCCTATTGGAGAAGTTTGACTTCAAGCCGGACGCGAAGTACCGGCTCGCGGGCGTCGGCGTGTCGAATTTTCTCGACGGGGACGAAGAGGAAGAGCCGGAGCCGACGCTTTTTTCGGAAGCGCAGTGAGGAGCGCGGAGCGTCTCGCCCGCAATCGCGGAGCGTCTCGCTCCGCGATCCAGCGCGTCGGGCGAGACGCCGGACACGGGCGGCCGGGACGGCCGCTCTCCTTCCGGCTTCCACTACAATGCGCGCGCCATGACGAGTCACCGCCCTCCTCTCACTGTTGCGCAATACGGAATCGGACCGATCGGCGCGGAGATCGCGCGTCTGCTGCTCACGAAGTCGTGGGTGAAAGTCGTCGCCGCGGTCGACATCGATCCGAGCAAGATCGGCAAGGATCTCGGTGAGGTGATCGGTCTTGGACGCAACGTCGGCGTCACCGTCACGAGCGAGCTGGAATCGAAGCCGGACGTGGTCTGCCACTCGACCGGCTCGCGACTGCGCGACGTCGCCGATCAACTGAAGCAGCTGATGAATCGCGGCTGCCACGTCGTCTCGACGTGCGAGGAGTTGTCGTTCCCGCTCGACGCGGAGATTCGCGAAGAGCTGATGCAGGTCGCGCGCGCCGCGAACGTCACGCTCCTCGGCACGGGCGTGAATCCCGGCTTCGTGATGGACAAGCTCCCGCTCACCATCACCTCGGTGTGTCAGGACGTGAAGTCGCTCGAGATCATCCGCATTCAGAACGCGTCGACGCGGCGTGAGCCGCTGCAGCGCAAAGTCGGCGCGGGCATGACCGCCGATGAGTTCCGCGCGGCCGTGGATGCGGGGAAGATCAAGCACATGGGACTAAGAGAGTCATTAATGATGGTCGGCAACGGCCTCGGCGTGGAGTTCGATCACGTCACCGATGAAGCGATCGAACCGATCCTCGCCGACCGCGAAGTCGTCACGCAGTTTCTGAAAGTCGCGCCGGGACAGGTTGCAGGCGTGCATCAGACGATCGAAGGAATGGGACGCATCAACGTCAGCCTCGAGCTGCGCATGTACGTCGGCGCGGAAGCCGTCGCCGCCGATCGCGTGATCGTGCACGGCGTGCCCGACGTCGAGATGGAGATCAAAGGCGGCGTCCACGGCGATCGCGCGACCGCGGCCATGGTCGTCAACGCAATCCCGCGCGTCGTTCAAGCGCGGCCGGGCGTGCTGACGATGGATGACATTTCGATCAGCTTTCGCTGACTTTGTGGGTGCCGCTGCGGTCGCCACATAGCGTCAGCGCTTCGCTCTCTGCTGCATCCGCGCGATCACCGCTTTGCTCACGCCTTCTTTCGAAAGCGCGATGAGTGCGTTCGGCGACACGTCGAAGTCGACGCGTTCCGCTGCGTCGATTGCCATGATGATGTTGTCGTCGGACAGTCCCGCTTTTGCGAGATCGATCACCGTCTGATTGCGCATGCCTGTCTTCGCGGTCGAGGGCGGCGGTGCGGCGACGGGAGTCGTCGATGCCACGCGCGTGACGGAGCCCGTGCCGCTCCACGCGGTGTAGCGCGCGAGCGAGTCGTTCGCGCGCACGGTCGGTGACGCGATGGTGTTGACGGAGAATAAACTCGAGTAGCCCTTGGTGAACAACTCCTCGCCGGGATTCGACGACATCGCTGTCTTGTAGTGACTGACGGCCGCGCGCAACATCTCCAGCGCCTGCTCGCGATCGTCGATCTGATACGAGAGCGCTTCCTTCGCGACGGCGAGCGCGTACTGGCGATACGCCTCTTCCTTCGCGCTCTTCATCGCCGGAATCGCTTCGACGGCGGCGAGGTAGCTTTTCCAGTCGCCGCTTTCCGCGTACGGAATCAGCGGTTCGAAGCTCGCGCGCGGAATGAGCACGCTCACGCGCTCCTGCGTCGGCACGATCCGCGCGGCAACCGCGCGTGCGGCGTGCTTCAACAAGTCATCTTCGACGCTCGATGGCGCGGGCGCACCGGTGCCGTCGTCGTATTTCTGTTTGAAATTCTGATCGACCGATCCGGAATCGACTTCGCCGCCTTTGGCGCGGATGTCATACGAGCCGGCGAGCGTCGCTTCGACGACCTTGATGTTCTTCGTCACCGGCACGTTGCCGTAGACCGCCTTCGTCTCGTATTTTTTCTTGCTCTCGTTCCACTTCTGTTCTGTGCCGGTCTGCCGGTACTCGTACTCCGTCTTCGTCTCCCACGATTCGTGCGAGTCGAGGCGGTCGACGTCAACCGTCAGCGTGATCTCCGGCTTGCCGCTCTCGGCGAGCGTTCCGCCGCCGCTGAGGATCGCGTCGGAGACGTAGCGCGACAGCGTGCGCGCGTCGTCTTCGTCGTCGCCGCGCTGGCTGCTCACGTCAACCTTCACGCGCCGCGCGCCGGTGTTCAGCGCGGGCGGGATGGTCTTCATGATGTCGACCGCTTTTTTCTTGAAGCCGAAGCCTTCGCGCGCGTGAGCGGACGCGGAGGCGAGAACCAGCACGCACAGCAGAGCGAATGTTCGCTTCACATGCTCCTCCGACAATCTGGATCAGTGGAGCGGCGGCCGCTTCGGCCGCCGGTTTTCGCGAGAATTGGCGGCCGAAGCGGCCGCCGCTCCACCGTTCATCGACGCTGATGGTAACTCATCGCCAAGGCCACCAGACCGAACGCCGCCCAGACGACGATCCACGCGACGTGCGACGACTCGAGCCAGTTCCAGAGCGCGAGCGTCAGCGCCCAGAGTCCGTAGACGAGCAGAAACACGCGGCGATGATGCGCGTCATCGTCGACGCCGGCGGCGATGCTCGCGCCGAGGATCAGCGCGGGAACGAGACCGAGGAGGAGGTTGAGGAGGATGGTCATTGCGGTTGCGCGGTTGCGCAGTCACGCGGTTGCGCAGCGGGCGGGCGGGGCCGCGTGGCCGCGCGACTGAGCAACCGCGCAACCATCAGCGATACCGAACATCGATGACCTTCCGCACCACATCCTTCGCAAGTCCCGGCAAGTTCTGCACGCCCTTGATCACATCCTCGAACGCGTGTGACTCGCCGCCGTGCTTGAAGCACTCGGCGCAGCGCGGGAGTTGGGTGAAGTCGCGGCGGTCGAACATCGCCTGCATCTCCGCGAAGCGCGGGCTGTCGATGATCTCGCGCAGCGACTGCGTCTTCAGATCGCCCATCACCTGCTCCGCGTGCGCGTCGTAGCAGCAGTGCGTGACGCGTCCGTCCGCGAAGACGACGACCCACGTGAAGAACGCGCCCTGCACGCAGCCGTAGAACTTTCCGTGCAGGTCGGTCTCTTCGTTGACGTCGAGTGCCTCGCACGTCTTCTCGATCACGCGCGCGTTGCGATGCTGCTTCAGATCGAAGAGCCGTTTGAAATCGTCGACCGTCTCGTCGACGGTGAGACGCGAGCGCATCTTCTGAAGCTCGATGCGCATCGGCTGTCCGTCGGCCTGCTTCAGAAACGCGCGCGTGAGTGCGACCAGTTTGTCGAAGTCGCCGCCGGTGCGCAGCTGCGGATAAACCTTCGGATTGATGGAGTCGACGCAGATGCGGAGACGCTTGAGCGGCGTCGCCAGCAGCTTCGCGCCGATCTCTTCCGTCAGCACGAGTCCGTTCGTCGACAAACTCGCCTCGGGGAACAAGCGGATCGCGTCATCGATCCGCGCGTACAAGAGTGGCTCGCCCATCTCGTGCAGCCACTTCAGCTTCAGGCCGAGGCCGTGGATCTCGCGCTCGGCTTTCTCGACGAGCGGCCACGGCATGTCCTCGTACGGACGGCGCAGCACCGGCAGCGGGCACATGCCGCAGCGGAGATTGCACTTCGAGGTGAGCTCGAGGCCGACCTTGATCTTGCGGGGGTTGAATTTCATGAACGAGATGAAGGCAGAAGGCAGAAGGCAAAAGGCAGAACGAAAAAGTGCTCGCACCGCGCGACACTTCTGCCTTCTGCTTTCTGCCTTCTGCCTTCTGCCTTCATGTGTTCGTCACCAAGCCTTCGAACACCTTTGCGTATTCCTCCCACGAATACTTCTTCGCGCTTACGGTCGCTGCGCGCTCCATCGCGGCGCGATCGGCGCTCGTGAAAAACGTATCGACCGCATGCGCGAGCGCGGCTGGATCTTCCGGAGGAATCAACAGACCGTTCACGCCGTCTTCGACGATCTCCGGCAATCCGCCGACCGTGCTGGCGATCACCGGACGCGCGAAGTGGAACGCCGTCAGCGCGACGCCGCTCTGCGCCTCGACACGATACGGCGCGAGAACGACGTCCGTCGCGGCGAAGTAGTTCGCGATCTCCGCGTCGGGGATGAAGCGGAAGTCGAGGCGGACGTTTTCCAGCCCGCGCGCGAGCTCGCGATATTCGTCCTCGTTCTTCCACCACACTTCGCCGGCGACGACGAGCGTGACCTCGGTCTTCAACAGGCGCCAGGCGTTGAGCGCGATGTCGACTCCTTTGTAAGGACGGATGTGGCCGAAGGAGAGTGCGATGTTGCCTTGCAAGCCGAGCGCTGCGCGCGCGTTTTCGCGAGAAGGAACCGGGCCGCCCATTTCGTGGACAGGAAGAAATGTGTGCACGATACGGGGCGCCGGAGTGGTGCGCGCCTCCGGCGCGCCTTTGGGACGAGAGGCGCGCCGGAGGCGCGCACCACTCCGCACGCGCCTTGCTGCATCATTCGCTTCGCTCTCAGCGTGCACGACCAACACGTCGCCCCGCCGCAGCACACGATTGGTCAGCCAGCGCTTCCACGCGGCCGGTTCTTTGTCGCCGATGTTGTGGCACTGCAGGATCACGCGCGTCTTCTTCGGCAAGAGCGCGATCAGCGTAAGATACGGCAGCGCCCAGACCCAGATCCACCAGACGAAAATGACCGCGTCGGCATCGCGAAGCGCGAATGCCGTGCGAATCCACGTGAACGGGTTGAGGATATCGAGGAGGAATCGCGTGCCGCGAGGCGTGCGATCGCGCAGCGACTCATCAATATCGCTCGTCCCCGGATACAGCCATCGCGGATACTGGCGCTTGTACGAGATAACATCCGCTCGCAATTCCTCGGCCAGCCGCATCGTGCAGTACGCAATGCCCGCGCGGTAGGGAGGAACAGGGCCAACAATGATCGTGTTCACTATGATTCGCGTAACCGCATGAAGCTCATCATACAAATCCCTGCATTCAACGAAGAAGCGACGATCGCGCAGGCGCTGCGTGACGTCCCGAAGAAGATCGACGGCATCACCGCGATCGAGACGCTGGTGATCGACGACGGATCGTCGGACAACACCGCCGATGCCGCGCGAAAAGCGGGCGCGACGCACATCCTGCAGCTGAAAACGCATCGCGGACTGTCGGCCGCGTTCGTCGCCGGCATCGACGCCGCGCTGCGCCTCGGCGCGGACATCATCGTCAACACCGACGCCGACAATCAGTACGCGGGCGCCGACATCGCGCGCCTCGTCGTGCCGATCGTGAAAGGCACGGCCGAAGTCGTGATCGGCGATCGCGAGGTCGCGAAGTCGCCGCACATGTCGCCGATCAAGCGCTCGCTGCAGCGCCTCGGCAGCTGGACGGTCGGACGCGCCTCCGGTCTCAGCGTCGCCGACGTCACCAGCGGCTTCCGCGCCTTCTCGCGCGAAGCGGCGATGCAGATCAACGTCTTCAACCCCTTCACCTACACGCTCGAGACGATCATCCAGGCCGGCAATCGCAACCTCGGCGTGCAGAGCGTCGTCGTCCGCACGAACGCGCCGACGCGGCCGTCGCGCCTCTATGGCGGCGTCGGCACGTACCTGCGCAAGTCCGTCGCGACGATCTTTCGCATCTACACCATCTACCGCCCGCTGAAGACGTTCTTCGCCATCGGCACGCTGCTCGTGCTCCTCGGCGCCGCGATCAGCGGACGCTTCCTCTGGTACTACTGGCGCGGAGCCGGCGGTCACATTCAGTCGCTGATTCTCGCCGCCGTCTTTCTCGTCACCGGCTTTCAGACGTGGCTCATCGCGTTGCTCGCCGATTTGATTGCCGTGAATCGGCGGCTGACCGAGGACGTGTTGATTCGCGTGAAAAAACTCGAGTCGCCGGCTCTGGAGCGCAAAGCGCGGCCGGCGCGGCAACAGCAGCAGCAACGCGATCGCGGGCCGCGCCAGCCGCGGCCGGCGGAAAAGAAAGAGGCGGAGACGCAGTGGGTGTGGCTGCTCGATGAAGAGAAGCTCAAAGATCGGCAAGCCGAGCGCCCAGCCGAATCCGCCGCCGAGCCGGAAGAGGCGGCCGACGAGCCGCCGTCACCTTCGGAGCCCGACGGTCCGCGACGCAGACGCCGCCGCCGCGGCGGTGCGCGTCAGCGCACGGAGCTGCCGGGAAATCGCGGGAAGGATTTGGCGGGCGACGAGAACTAAGTACTCCATTCGCTAAGTTCGAGCACACGTCATCCTGAGCGTAGCGAAGGATCTCAAGTTACGTAGATTGAGATCTTTCGCCGTCTACGCGGCTCAAGATGACGTGTGACTGAACTTGGCGAATGAAGTACTAAGGCCGAGGAGTGCGGGCATCTTGCCCGCCCCCGGGGGCGGGCGGGACGCCCGCACTCCTATCCAGATACGCGCGCGTCTCGCCGAGCATCCGCTGCGCATCCGGATTGTTCGGCGCTTTTCGTACGGCTTCGCTCGCAAGCGCGAGCGATCGTTTGAAGAGCGCCAGCGCCTCGGCTTTCTTGCCCTGCTGCAGACGAAGGTTGCCGAGCTGATTGATCGCCTTCACGGTGCGCGTCAGCTCGCTCGCCGACATCGTCTCCGGCTTCAGTGAGCCGACGTACTGCAGCGCGCGGTCGCCGACGTCATCGAGGATGTCGAGCCGTCCAACCGGCGCGAGCTTGTCGGCGAGATCGCCGAGCATGAACTCGATCAAGTCCTCCGCCTGCGTGCGCCGCTTCTCCGCCTCGGTTCGCGCCTTTACGGCGCGCGCTCGCTCGCGCGAGAGATCGACGGTGTACCGCCACACGCCGAAGATCACGAGGAACACCGCGAGCGCCGCTACCGCGCGGCGGATGATGCGATTCGCCTTGTCGCCGAGGAAGCGAAGACGCGCGACGGTTTCGATCGCGGTCGGGCGGTCGGCGGGCGCGAACTGTTTGAGCCGATTGATGAGCGCCGCGATGTCGCCGGATACTCCTTCGACCGCAACCGTCTCGCCGCGCGCGGCGCGCAGGATCACTTCACGCGCCGTCAGGCCGAGCGGATGCGGATCGCTGCCCGTGAAGATCGCCTGCAGGAAAAGTCCGAACGCGTACATGTCGCTCGCGGTCGTCAGCTCTTCGCCGCGGGCCTGCTCGGGGCTCATGTACAGCGGCGTGCCCATCGTCACGCCCGCTTCGGTTTTCAGGAATCGCCGGCCCTGCTGCAGCTGCGATCGCGACGAGTCGTAGCGCGGAAGCACCGACGTCGACTCGCGTTTCACGTCGGCGTACGCGAGCCACTCGTGATCCGATTCCTCGGGCAGCGGAACGACGCGCGCCGGCGCGGCCGCGATCACGTCTTGCGAAGCGGCGATGTGAATGCGCTTGCTGCTCGACATCAGGTTCAGCCAGCGCGCGAGACCGAAGTCGAGCACCTTGACCTCGCCCTGCCGCGTCAGCATCACGTTCTCGGGCTTGAGATCGCGATGCACGATGCCTAGGCGGTGCGCGGCGACGAGGACGTCGGCGACGGAGACGGCGATGCGCAGTTTCTCCGTGCGCGAGAGTTTCTGATCGGTGATGACGTCCTGCACGGTCTGGCCGTCGATGTACTCGAGCACCAGCAGGTCGACGTCATCGCTCTCGATGTAGTCGTGGATGCGGCAGATGTTGGGATGATCGAGCTTGGAGAGCGCGCGCGCCTCGCGCAGCAATCGCTCGCGCGCTTCGCTATCGAGGCGGTTCTCGGCGTGCAGGACTTTCAGCGCGACTTTGCGGTCGAGCTTTTCGTCGTAGCCGGCATAGACGTCTCCCATCCCGCCCTGCCCCACGACGTCCGTAATGCGAATGTGACCGAACCTTCGGCCGATGAGCTCCATCTTGCGTGTCGCGCGGGAACTCGGGACCACTCCGAGAGCCTGCTACTTCCCTCCAACCGGGATGCAGGATTGTAGCAGGCCGAGAGCAGCGGAGTTCCCGCGCGACGACGAGTCTATGGACCACCCGGAGGCAGGTTGTCGACCTCGGGATCGATCCCGATCCTCTGTCCCGACTTGTTGATATAGATCGTGTAGACCCATGTCACCGACGGGGAGTCTTTCGGCACCGTGTTTCTGTAGGGTTCCGATCGCAGTTCGAAGTCGTTCATCCGATTCACCTTCGGCGGCGCAGGCTCCGTGCCGGAGGTGTTCCATTGAAAGAAATTGGTCTCATCGAACTTCCCGTTGTCCTCCGCAATGGCCCAGACGAGAACCGTCTCCCGATTGCTATCCACAAAATTCCTGACGTGCACGTCCACGGGCCACAGTGCTGCCTGAATGACGTCGCCCAGGATCCCCACTGCCGCGTTGATCGTGACTGTTTCCTCAGCCATCACAAACTCCTTTCACTGAGCGGCCTTCAGCAGCCGCTTTCATTGCACAACTTCTCCAGCTCTGCGCTGGAGTATCCGGTCGATCGAATGCGATTCAGGATCTGTTTCGCCTCGGCAATCCGGCCGCGGTGAAGCAGGACGCGGAACAGGCTGTCGAGCAGATAGGGCTCGGTGATCGCGGTGGTGACCGCGGCAAATTCGTTCTCGGCGAGCCGCCAGTTCTGCTCCGCGGCCCGCGGATCGGTTTTCGCCTGCGCGTCTGCGAGGTTCAACGCCGCGCGGGCGCGCAGCACGTGCAGCCGGTCATTCGGCGTGCCGGTCGCGGTCTCGTCGAGAACGTGCGCAAAGAGAGGGATCGCCCTCCCTCCCGCGCCAAACGAGAGCAGCGCCCGTCCGTAATCGACGTCGATCGCCCATCGATCGATCGCCAGGTACTCGCGCTTCGGAATGATGTCGGCGACCCGCGAGATGCGCTGACGCGCCTCGGCGAATTGCGCGAGAGCGCTCTCGCGGTTGCCGCTCGTGGCGTTCGCCACCGCGATCCGGCGAAGCGTGACGGCCACGTTCCTCTGCCAGTCGACGTTCGTCGGATCGCGCACGGCCAGCTCCCGTTCGATCGTCAGCTCTTCGTTCCACAGCGTCGCGGCGCCGGCAGTATCGCCGGTGTTGTAACGGACGTTGGCGAGGTAGGCCATCGCCGTCGCGAGGCGGCTCTTCCACTGCGTCTGCTTCGGATCGCGCGCCAGGAGCGCACGGTGAATCGCGACTTCGCGCTCGAAGTTCGCGCGCGCGTCGCGGAATTCGCCCAGCTTGTATTCGACGGCGCCGACCTTGTTGATGGCGCGCGTGAGCTCCGCCTGCGCGTCGTTGTCGGCAGGGCTCTCCTCGGCGATTCTGCTCTTGATGCGCAGACTGGTCTCATATCGATCGAGCGCTTCGCGCAACGCGCCCTTGGCTTCGAGGATCTGCGCGACCGCCGTGTGGCCGTACGCGCGCTCGAGTTGATACTTCTCGTTCTCGGGATTGACTTCCGACAACAGATCGCCGTCTTTCATGTACGCGCGCATGTGGGGAAGCGCATCGTCGTTTCTTCCCTGGAGGCGGAGTCCGTTGCCGAGCCAGAAGTGCGCGGCCCCATGCGTGAGCAGCGCTTCGGGATTTCGAGGCTCGCGTCTAAGCGCTTCGCCGGCGAGCTTCAGCGAACGCTCGAAAAGCGCGGTGGCGGCGTTGTTTCCCTGCGTCTGCCGCACTTCGCCGAGATGATTCAGCGCTTTTGCGTTCCGCGCGAGATCGCTGGCCGACAATTTGGACGGATCGAGCGAGTCGACGTAGGCAAGCGCTCGAACGCCGACGTCATCGAGAATGTCCAGCCGTCCGACCGTGTCCAGCTTCTTCCGTAAATCGCCCAGCATGAACTCGATCAGGTTCTCCGCCTGCGCTCTTCGCGACTCCGCTTCCGCGCGCGCGGTGACGGCGGCCGTGCGCTCGCGCGCCAGATCGGACGTGTAACGCCACGACGCGAGAACCACGAGCAGCACGGCGAGCGCGATCGCCGCGCGGCGTACGAGGCGGCGCGGCCGGTCGATCAGAAACTTCAGACGCGCGGTCGCTTCGATTGCAGTCGGGCGGTCGGCGGGCGCGTATTGGGTGAGGCGCGTGATGAGCGACGCGATGTCGCCGGGCACATTGTCCGCCGCCACTTTCTCGCCGCGCGCGGCGCGCAGGATCACTTCGCGCGCCGTCAACCCGCTCGGATGCGGATCGGCGGCGGTGAAGAGAAACTGCAGCACGAGACCGTACGAATACATGTCGCTGGCGACGGTCAGCTCTTCGCCACGCGCCTGCTCGGGACTCATGTACAGCGGCGTGCCCATCGTCACGCCGGCTTCGGTGCGATGGAAGTGTTTTCCCGCGGCTTCTTTTCGCGTCCGCGGCAACACCGTCGCGCTGCTGTCGTCGACAGGGAACCAGACGTTGTTCGCGTCGTCCGCAATCGCGAGCGCGCTCTCCGCCTCCGCCGAGCTGACCGCGCGCAGCCGCTTGCTCGACGACCTCACGGTCAGCCAGCGCGCGAGTCCGAAGTCGAGCACTTTCACGTCGCCCTTCTTCGTCAGCATGATGTTTTCCGGTTTCAGATCGCGATGGATGATGCCGGCGCGATGCGCGGCGATGAGCACGTCCGCGATCGCCAGCGCGATGCGCAGTTTCTCCGCGCGCGAGAGCCGTCCCTGCTCCACCGCGTCCTGCAGCGTCTGGCCGTCGATGTACTCGAGGACGAGCAGGTCGACGTCGCTGCTCTCCATGTAGTCGTGGATGCGGCAGATGTGCTGGTGATCGACCTTCGAGAGCGTCCGCGCTTCGCGCAGCAATCGCTCCCGCGCCTCGGCGTCCAGACGGTGCTCCGCATGCAGCGCCTTCAGCGCGACTTTGCGATCGAGCTTCTCGTCATACCCGACGTAAACGTCGCCCATGCCGCCCTGACCCGCAACGTCAGTAATGCGGATATGACCGAACCGCCGGCCTAACAACTCCATTGTGTTGATCCTTGTGGACCCTTGCTGAGGTGGACGTAAGGATTGTACGCCCGAATTAAGTGTGCGCGGCGAGGAAATGCGCGCTCACTTCGGCGGCGAGGAGGAGCTCGAACGGAACGTTCACCAGCGGATGAATGGCGTTGTAGGTGTGGCTCGCGCGATCGAGGATCACGAGCGACGCGTCTTTGCCGCGCGCGGCGATGAGCCGCCCGTGCCGCGCGGGAACGCTGTCATCGCGGCCGCCGTGCACGACGAGGAGCGGCACGTCGAGACGCCCGGTCGCGGCGAGGATGTCGAGCCGCTCGCGATTCGCTTCGAAGTCGTCGAGGATCGCCGTCGACATCTTCATGTTCTGCTTCGTGCGCTGATTGATGACGTCGAGCGAGCCGGTCGCGCGCCAGCGGCGCTTCGTCTCGTCGTCCCAGTTGTCGGCGCGCGAGATCGGACTCCAGACCGCAACGGCCTTGAGGCGCGGCACGTCGTGCGCGCCGAGGAGTGCGACGCCGCCGCCGCGCGAATGCCCGAGGAGATAGGTCGGCAGCGTGGGAAATTTCGACTGCGCGTAGTGAACGGCCGCGCGGAGATCCGAGAGTTGGATCGAGTACGTATCGTCGGCGAAGAGATCGAGCCGGTCGAACGATTCCGGATCATCGCCGATGCCGGAGCGCGACATGTTGAAGCGGCAGACGGCGAATCGATGACGGCAGAGATGCTGCGCGAGCCAGGGAAAAAATCCCCAGTCCTTGAATCCCTTGAAGCCGTGTACGAGGACGATGAGCGCGCGCGGATGGTCCGGCGCGTCGATATCGCCGCGGATGGGGAGGCCTTCCGCCGAGTCGATCGTGAATGTCGTCATGCAACGCCCCTCATCCGCCGAGGAGAGCGGGCGTCCCGCCCGCCCCCGGGAGGCGGGCAAGATGCCCGCTCTCCCCGCAAGCGGGGCGAGGGTGGCCGAAGGCCGGGTGAGGGGCGTTGCCTACACATTGAACCGGAACAGGATCACGTCGCCGTCCTGCACTTCGTAATCCTTCCCTTCGCTGCGCATCTTCCCTGCCGCTTTCGCGCCTTGTTCGCCGTCCAGCGCGATGTAGTCGTCGTAGCCGATCGTCTCGGCGCGAATGAAACCGCGCTCAAAGTCCGTGTGAATCTTTCCCGCCGCCTGCGGCGCGCGCGAACCGCGATGGATGGTCCACGCGCGCGCTTCCTTCGGGCCGGCGGTGAAAAACGTCTCGAGATCGAGGAGCTTGTATGCCGCCCGCACGAGGGCGTTGAGTCCCGGCTCTTCGAGACCCATCTCTTTCAGAAAATCGTCGCGCTCTTCCGGCGGCAGCTGCGCGATCTGCGCTTCCAGCTCGCCGCAGATGACGACGACCTCGCCGCCTTTGTCCTCCGCGGCCTTCCGTACCTTCTGCAGCAGCGGCGTTTCTTTCCCAAGGTCGTTCTCCGCGACGTTCGCGACGTACAGCACCGGCTTGAGCGTGATGAGATTGAGATCGGACAGCGCGTCCTGCTCTTCGTCCGACAAACCCGCCGCGCGCAACGGCACTCCGCGATCGCACGCGTCGATCGCCTTCGCCAGCGCGTCCGCCTGCGCCTGATATTCCTTCTGTCCGACACGCGCGAGCCGCGACACGCGCTCGTGACGCTTTGAGAGCGCGTCGATGTCGGCGAGCAACAGCTCCGTCTCGATCACTTCGATGTCGCGCTCCGGATCGACGGTGCCTTCGACGTGCACGACGTTCGGGTCCTCGAAACAGCGGACGACGTGCAGGATCGCGTCGGTCTCGCGGATGTTCGCGAGAAACTGATTGCCGAGTCCCTCGCCCTTGCTCGCGCCGCGCACGAGCCCCGCGATGTCGACGACTTTCAGATCGGTGAAGACGATCTGCTTGCTCTCCGCGAGCGTCGCGATTTTCGTGAGCCGCGGATCGACGACCGGCACGATGCCGACATTCGGCTCGATCGTGCAGAACGGATAGTTCGCGCTCTGCGCGCCCGCCGCCGTCAATGCATTGAAGATGGTTGATTTCCCGACATTCGGCAATCCAACGATGCCGACACTTAAGCCCATCCTTCCAACCTCCGGATTGAGAATTGAGGATTGAGGAAACCGGATTGAGGATTGAGAATTGAGGATTGAGGAAAGGGACCGGGCAGCAAACGCTTCCTCAATTCTCAATCCTCAATCCTCAATCCGGTTTCCTCAATCCTCAATCCGGTCGCTGCCCGCCGCGCCCCCTCCACCGCCCCGATCAGCCCCACTCGCTCGTTCACGATCAGGTCCACGGAAATCGTGCTGAGCAGCGGCCGAAAACGTCCTTTCCTCAGAAATGCTTCCACGAAGCGTCCGTCGGTGAAGCGCGGGATGTTCTTCGCGGCGATGCCTCCCGCGAGATACACGCCGCCGCGCGCGAGGACGCGCAGCGCCATGTTGCCCGCCTCGGCGCCGTAGATGTCGACGAAGATCTCCATCGCGCGATGCGCTCTCGCATCGCCGCGCTCCGCGAGCTCCGCGACTTCCGCGGGCTCGATCTCGTCGCCGCCGAGGAACGTAAAGATGTTGACGATGCCGTGTCCGGACAACACGCGCTCCCAGCTCACGTGTCCGTACTTTTTCGCGAGATACACGAAGAGCCGCGCCTGTTCCTCATCCTGCGGCGCAAAATCGCAGTGTCCCCCCTCGGTCGGAATGACGTCGCGCGCGTGGACGACGATCGCCTCGCCGAGTCCCGTCCCCGCGCCGAGAATCGCCATCGGCATCGTGCGGTCGCGCGCGCCGGGATGCAGCGGCAGCAGATCTTCGTCGTGCAGCAGCGGAACGCCGAGCGCGACCGCGTAGAAGTCGTTGATCAGCGCGACGCGCGGAATCGAGAACGCGCGCGCGAGCGACGACTCCTCGATCTTCCATCCGACGTTCGTCACTTCCGCATGGCCGTTGAGGACCGGACCCGCAACGGCGAAACAGGCGGCGTCGACATCGAGGTCGGTTGGAGTGGTGCGCGCCTCCGGCGCGCTTGAGGGCGGGGGGACGACAGGCGCGCCGGAGGCGCGCACCACTCCAGCAAAATCCCGCACCAACGCATCGAACGTCGCATACGCACCGCTCTCGTATCGTTTTTCCGCGGAGACCGAGCCGTCCGCCTCCACGCGCCGCAGCAGCGTCTTCGTTCCGCCGACGTCGCCCGCGAGCAAACGCATGATCGCTACGACGGGCCCTCGTCGGCGCTTCGTCCATAAATGACCGGCACCGGGATGTCGAGCAGGCGCAGATACACCGAGAGCTGTCCGCGATGGTGATAGCTGTGATTCAGAAGGATGCTGCGCACGATCGCGATCTTCGGGACCTGCTGCAGCACTTTCTCGCCCATCCGCAGCGTGAACTGCGACTTGAGCGTCGCTTCGTCCTGCGAGCGCAGATACGCGAGCAGCGAGTCCATGTTGCGCTGCAATGTCGGCGGAAACTCTTTCGCGTCCGCGGGCATCGGCGGCGCGCCGGCCTTCACGATGTCGAAGTCGCCCGCCTCCAGCATCGTCTGCACGCGCAACGGAATGCCGGCGATGTGCCACGCGAGGCGGCCGATCGTCATCGACTTCGCATGCGGCGCCCAGTCCAGCTTGTCGCCCGGCACGCGCTCGAGCACGCGCAGCGTCGTCGGTAATTCGAAGCTGATCTCGCCGAGGATCGGATCGAGGAATGCCATACCCGGAACTATACTGCGGCGATGGAGTCGTCGGGCGGTGATGATGGTTCGACGCCGAATCCGCCGGCGGCGCTTCCGTGCGTAGAAGACGCTTATAAGAAGCACTCCGAGCTCCTGCGCAATATCGCCGAGACGAAGTTCAACATCCCGCCCGCCGACGCGGACGCAATCGTCAGCGAGGTCTTCACCGCCTACCTTTTGCGCCGCGACACCGTGCGCAACGCGCGCAACTGGCTGATCGGCGCGACGTGTCACTCCAGCCGCGCGTACTGGCGCGAAGCGGCGCGCACGTCGCAGCTGCCTGACGAAGCATCGGAGTTCGTCGACACGAACGCGCCGGGACTCGAGGGACAAATTCTCGATCGCGTGACGATGGCGCGCGCGCTGGCGCAGATCGGGCTGAAGTGCCGCGAGGCGCTGCGCATGTATTACGCCGAGGGATATTCGACTGCCGAGATCGCCACGCGCCTCGGCACGAGCAGCGGTTACGTCACGCAGCTTCTCCACACCGGCCGCAAGCAGGTGCGCAAGGCGTATGACGCCCTGAAAGCGAAGCGGCGGAAAAAAACGTAAAAAATCGATTCGGCATCTAAGGTTTTCCCTCCTTCACGACACTCCTATACAGGGACTCCTTCATCAAAGGCTGCTTCGGCGGCTGGACGGAGGGGTATCCGCGGACACTGAAGCGGACAACTGAAGAGAGCTGCCCTCTCAGAGGTGGGAGAGGGTGCCGGGCCCGGATGAAGCTCGTTGGAATCTCCTTCGAACGACACTCACCTTCATCCGGCGCCCGGCCTTTTTTTGCTCTTCTTCGAGGGGATGCGTGACTGCACGCTGCGTCGGAACGCCGGCGTCCCCGCCGCCCTTCGCACCAGTGGTTCTACATTCCCCAGGAGAAGTGGCTATTGCCCGAGACCACCCGCTGATCGACCATCGCGCGATGAAAAAGCTCCTTCTCGCGCTGGCGTTGACGCTTCCCGTATTCGCACAGAACCACGACTTCGACTTCGAGCTCGGCACGTGGAAGACGCACGTCCGCCGGCTGGCGAAACCATTCACCGGATCGACGACGTGGGTCGAGATGGACGGCATCACGACGTGCAGGAAGGTGTGGGGCGGCCGCGCGAATCTCATCGAGCTCGAAGCCGACGGGCCGAACGGTCACTTCACCGGCCTCAGTCTGCGCCTCTACAACCCGCAGTCGAAACAATGGAGCCTCAACTTCGCCAACGCCGCCGACGGCACCTTGAGCGAAGCGACGATCGGCGAGTTCAAGAACGGCCGCGGCGAATTCTACGACCAGGAAACGTACAACGGCCGCGCGATCCTCGTGCGCTTCATCATCACGCCCGTCAACCCCGACCTCATCAAATTCGAACAGGCCTTCTCCGACGACGGCGGGAAAACGTGGGAGGTGAACTGGATCGCGACGGATACACGGATGACGTCATCCTGAGCCGGCGAAGCGCGGCGAAGGATCTCGAGTTACGTAGATTGAGATCTTTCGCCGTCTACACGGCTCAACATGACGGCAAGGTGTGAGAAATTGCACGCCTTCGCGTCCGAGATCCTTCGTCGCGCTTCGCCGACTCAGGATGACGACCTCGGGTTCATGCCCGTCAGCTCTCGCAACAGCTCACGGCCATCGATATAGGTGCCTTGCCGAATCTCAGCGAGCGCCAATTCCAGCTCTTCCTGATCCTCTTCGGAAAGTTGAGAGCGATTCTTCGGGAATCGGTATGACCATGGTCCTCCTTCTCGGGATTAGCGCGTCACGGAGTAGCCGCGATCTTTTTCACGACATCCAGATCGATTTGATAAATGTCCCCGAGACCGTTCCCCGGTCCGCGAAGGATCGCCATGTATTCGTCCGTCGATTTTCGTGCATCGAACGGTTTGCCGGTGAAATTGGTGCGCGAGCTGGTAAAGAAAAACCAGCGGCCGTCGGGCGAGATCTTTGGGGAGATTTCGAGGAAGCGCGAGTTGATCGGAGCGCCGAGGTTGCGGGCGGGCTTCCATTCGCCGTTGGCGAAGGTGCTGACATAGAGATCGCCGCCGCCGCCCATTCCGCCCGGCCGGCCTGCAGCCATGAAGATGAGCATCGTCTGATCCGCATTGATCAGTGGCTCGAACTCGTCGGCCTTTGAATTGATGTTCGGTCCGAGGTTTTCGGCCGGCGCGTACGGATTGCCGTTGCGGCGGCAGCGATACAAATCCGTGCGTCCCAGTCCGCCTTCGCGATCCGAACCGAAATAGATTGTCCCATCCGCGGCTACTGTGGGGAACCATTCGTCGCCGGAGCTATTGACCGGCACGTCGAGATGCTTCGGCGCTCCCCACGCCGCTCCCTGCTTTTCCATCACCCAGATGTCCAGGTCCGCTTTCGGATTTCCGTCTACGGGACGATCGGAAATGAAGTAGAAGTATTTTCCGTCCGTCGTAATGAACGGATCTGCGTCGCGATATTGTCCGGACCACGGCGCGACCTGCGGCGGCTGCCACTTTCCGTTCTGAAAATTCGAGACGACGATCGTCCAGAACGAGAAATTCGGCGCGTCCTTCAGGTAATAGACCGTCGTGCCGTCGGGCGTAAATGCCGGATGCGATTCAAAGTCGCCGGTCGAGATCGCACCGGGCGCAAATACCGCCGGCGTTTGCAACGGCGTGCGCGCCGCATAAGGCGGCTCCGCGGCATGGACGGCGAGCGCGCAGAGAACGACGAGCATGGATCGCATGCGCGCAGTGTCGCACGATCACCACCGCCCCGCCGTCCGCTCCTTGGACGGGAGGATCTCCAGGCACGTCGTCCACCAGCCGGTGAGGATCGTTTCGACGAATTGTTCCGGTAAGTTTTCCGCGCGCATCTCATTCGCCAGCAGTGCGTGATCGTAATGGACGGGAACGAACGTGACGTCGACAATGCGTTCGTTGACGTCGACGAGGGTGTACCAGACGTTGGCGCGGCCGTCATTGGCGGGGCGGCCGAGAACGCCTGCGTTGAGGACGTGGCGTCCCTCGCTCAACGACTTGTGCCAGTGCAGGCCGGTGTGCGTGCACACGATCACGTCGGCGTCATAGTCATTGCAGAGTTTTTCCAGGAATACATCGGGCGACGTGGAGCGCCAGAGAAATTCGTTAATAGTCCGCGGTGAGCCGTGGACGAGGAGAAACCGCAGGCCACCTGCAGTGAAGCGGATTTCGCGCGGGAGTGTGGCCATCCAGTCTTTGTACGCGTCGCGCGTATTGGCAAACGTGTAGTCGTAGGAGATTTGGGCGTAATGATTGTCGCGCGGGTCGGTGTAGCCACAATGACAATCATCGGCGCGCGTCGAGAGCGATTCTTCGTAATTCCCCTGGATGCCGGGAATGCCGCGCACGATGAGGAGCTCGGGGACGCGATCGGGATGCGGACCGAACGCGCCGAGATCACCGAGGAAATAGGTTGCGTCGACGTTCCGCCGCGTGATGTCGTCAAGCGCGGCGGCGAGCGCGTGGTAATTGGAGTAAATGCCGCCGAGGAACGCGAGTCTCACAAGGATTTCTCGTAGATGCTACCGTTCAGGTTCTGCACGTGACTCCGTCGACCCAGCAGGTGTGGCACGCGCCGTAACGAAGTTGGAATGGACGGAGTGTCTCGCCCAGTGTAGCGCCCATCCGCGCCTCCGGCTCCTCGATCAAAATCGGACAGACATACACGCCTTTGCTCGTCACCATGCGGCAGCTCGAGCATTGCAGCACCGACGCTTCTTCGTCGCTGAGCGACTCCGCGTTGAGGCGCTCCCACTCTTCGTACGCGCGCGTCCGATTCTCTTCCGCGCCGATGCGAAACAGCGACAGCACTTTGAGCCGCGGGCGGTCGAATCCGAATCCGCGGATGACGTCGAGGAATCGCGCGCGTCCTTCTTCACTCGCGACGCCTTCCGCCGCGGTCGTGACGGTGATGACGGGATTGACGCCCGCGTCCGCGAGATTGCGCAGTCCGATCATCACGCGATCCCACACGCCTTTTCCGCGAATCGCGTCGTGCGACTCGGCATCGAATCCATCGAGACTCACGCGGATGTCGAGCGAGTACTCGCTCGCGTCGAACAGCTCGCGCAGTCTTCGACAAACATCCGGACGCAGCAGCATGCCGTTCGTCAGCACGGTCGCCGGTCCCTGCTTCAGCGTCGCTTCGAGAATGGCCAGCATGTCGCGATTCATGAACGGCTCGCCGCCGGTGAAGTAGTACTCCCGGACGCCGAGCCCGCGCGCGTCATCGAGCGATCGCTGCACGTCCGCGAGCGACATCATCTCGTGCGAGTGATTGCGCGGAGAGCAGGAGATGAAGCAATGCGTGCACTCGATGTTGCAGATCGTGCCGGCAACCTGAAACCAAAGCGTATCGAGCGCGCGGAGTTGAACATGCGGATGACGTTTGTTTCCCGTGCCCGTGCCCGCGCCCGCTCCCGCGCCCGGGGCGGGCGGGAACGCAGTCGCTTCGCTCGCCCCCACCCCGGGCGCGGGAGCGGGCGCGGGCACGGGCACGGGCACGGGATCAAGATGAGAGGGCATCGAGCAAAATCTCCAATTGAGCAAGACCGGTTTGCAGCAGGAAGCTCCGCGAGCGTCCATACGCGCGCGATCCCACGAAGTAAAAATTCTCTTCGCCGCTTTGCAAATCGCGCGGCGAGACTTTCGGGACGCTGAGGCAGTCGGTGATGTTGGCGATCGCGCGGTAGAGACGCGCTCCGCCTTCGGTCACCGGCGACACTTCGACGGCGAGCTCGGACAAGTACGAGTCGTCGGGACGATAGCCGGTGAACGCGGCGATGCAGTCGGCTTCGACGGTGCGTCCGCCGGAGAGTGTGATCGCGACGTGTCCGTTGTTGCGCGCGACGCTTTCGATCATCGCCCGGCGCTCCATCCGCAGAAACGGCGGCGGACTCGCCGCCAGTGCATTCGCGCGCTCGACGATGGACGCGCGCTCGGGCAGCGGATCGTTCGTCACTTCATCGCATGGGCGGAGATTCGGCGTGCGGATCGCCCACGTGACTTGCACACCGTCGACGCGCTCGAGCCAGACGATCGCGTTCGCGGCGGAGTGGCCGTCGCCGACCACCAGCACGCGCTTTCCGCGCAGGTCGTGCGACATCAAGTCGCCAAGCGTGCGGATCGCGGCGCCGCCGAGGCGCGACTCGCCGCGTGCGGGAAGTCCGCCGGCGCCGATCGCGCGCGGCACGACGAGACCGCCGCTCGCATCGAGCACGATCTCCGCTTCGAACACTTCGTCGTTGTCGCAGACGACGCGAAACGGACGCTCGGCGCGGAGCGGATGTCCCGCGTAGTCGGCGCGCGTGAGTCCGCGTCGTCCGACTGCAATGACGTTGTGGTGCGCGCGCACGTGCGCGTGTTCCGCGAGCGGCGCGAGGACGAGATCCGCGAGCTCCGGACCGGTGAGCAACGCATCGGGATCCGGCATCGCGTCGCCGAGAAGCTCGCGCATGCGCGCGGAGACATTCATGTGCAGCGGCGAGAAGAAGCGCGTCGCGCCCCACGTGCGGAGCGATGATCCCGCTTCGTCGCGCTCCAGCACGACGACATCGAGACCGCGATCGAGCGCGCCGATCGCGGCCGCGATACCCATCGGCCCCGCGCCGATGACGATGACGCGGCGCATCAGACCTCGCGGCGCGCGAGCGCGTTGCACGACTGCGCCCAGTGCGCGATCGTGCCGCCGCCGCGGATCACCGCCGCGACGCCGACCGCCTCGGCCATTTCCTCGGGGCTGATGCCGGCATCGCTGCACGCGGACGAATACGAGTCGATGCAGTACGGCTCCTGGATCGCGTACGCGACGGCGAGCGCGATCAGTTTCTTCGTCCGCTCATCGAGCGCGCCTTTGCCCATCACCTGCTGATACCAGCTGAGAAAGCCGTCCCAGCCCTTCGGATTGGATTTCGAAATCTCGCCGAAGCGCGCGAGGTCCTCGGACATGTAGTAGCTCGGCATGTGTTCCTCCTCCGTCGTGCCTGTGGAGCGGCGGCCGCCCTCGGCCGCCGAATTTGCGCGACAAACCGGCGGCCGAAGCGGCCGCCGCTCCACTAGGCGGGAGGAGGGCGTGACGCGAGTGGGAGCGGTGTACGCGACTGCGCGACAACACGCGAGTGATGTTTCGCAGGCCGGAGTGCGGGAAGAAGTCCCCGCCAGGCGCGATCGGTGCGCGCGATGGCGATGGCGGATTCGTCGTCGAGGTCGATCGACCCGCGCACGACGGAAAACGAGGCGAACTGCTCGCGCAGATCGCGGCGGCGCAATTCGAGTTGCGCGAGGAGCTCCGCCTCCGGCTGCACGAGGCCGATGAAGTTGATGCCGCCGTCGCGCGATGGCGAGATGACGGGCGTGCCCGCGGCGAGTTTGGCGAAGGCTTCGCCGAGGTCGTGCGGTGGGGCGTCGATGGCGGCGAGGAGGACGGCGTCGAAGCCGCGCGCGAACGCTTCATTCGTCACGCTCGCGACGCGCTCGCCGAACGTCGTGCCGCGCTGCTCGATCCACTCGCGCTCGATCTCCGGCGCGATCGACGCGAGCGCCTCGCGATCCTCTGCCGCACACGCGATGACCGGCTTCGCCTCGAATCGCCGCGCGGCGTCGAGCCACGACGCGACCAGCGCGCGGAACAGCGGCGCAGCGAAGCGCATCCGCTTCGCCGATGCCTCCCGCTCGGGGCTGCGCGCGAACAACAGAATCGCCGGCCGCATGGCCGACAGTGTACGCGCGTATACTCGATGCGCCGTGTCGCAGTTCCGCAAACGCACCGCCCTGTTGTGCCTCGGCGTCTTCGCCGTCGCGGCGATC
>Ga0209468_1000019_pt1 | contig 94817 bp, 90 predicted proteins | sample GraSoiAngelo_102_FD_185871 | JGI IMG/M metagenome (GOLD analysis project Ga0209468, IMG submission 185871) | Grasslands soil microbial communities from the Angelo Coastal Reserve, California, USA - 14_0903_02_40cm (SPAdes) (version 2) | ecosystem: Environmental > Terrestrial > Soil > Grasslands ...
CGCCGCTCCACTACAATGCGCCACCGAAGGAGCACTGAATGGCCGAATTGCCCGGAATCGAGCGCGAGACCCTCGAGGTCGACGTCTGTATCGTCGGCGCGGGACCTGCCGGACTCGCGGCGGCGTACAAGCTCGCCGAGCTGATTCGCGCGCACAACGAATCAGGCGCCGAGCAAAAGTTGGAAGGCATCTCGATCGCGGTGCTCGAGAAGGGGAAAGAGATCGGCTCTCACGGAATCAGCGGCGCGGTGATGGATCCGCGCGGCATCTCCGAGCTGATGCCGGACTGGATCGAGCGCGGATGTCCGGTCGAGTCGCCGGTCACGTCCGACGCGTTCTGGTTCATGACTGAGAAGTACAAACTCGCGGCGCCGGTTATGCCGCCGCCGCTGCGCAATCACGGCAACTACGTCGTGTCGTTGGGCGAGCTCGTTCGCTGGCTCGCGCCGATCGTCGGCGAGATGGGCGTCGATCTGTTCCCCGAATTCGCAGCGACGCGCGTGCTCACTGACAACGGACGCGTGATCGGCGTGCGCACCGGTGACAAAGGCATCGACAAGCTGGGACAGCCGAAGGCGAACTTCGAGCCGGGCGTCGACATCAAGGCGAAGATGACGATCCTCGCCGAAGGTCCGCGCGGCACGTTGTCGAAACAGCTCGCGGGTCTCTTCAATCTGTACGAGGGAAAAAATCCGCAGGTCTATTCGCTCGGCGTAAAGGAGCTGTGGCAGCTTCCCGACGATCGCTATCCCGCCGGCACCGTGATTCACACGATGGGATATCCGCTCGACATGGACACGTTCGGCGGCGCGTTCATCTACGGGATGAAGGACCGCATCGTCGACATCGGACTCGTCGTCGGTCTCGACTATCGCAACCCGACGCTCGATCCGCACGACGAGCTGCAGCGACTGAAGCTGCATCCCGACATCAAGAAGATCCTGCAGGGCGGCACGATGATCTCGGCGGGCGCGAAGGCGATCCCCGAGGGCGGCTACTACTCGATGCCGCGACTCTTCGGCGACGGTTTCATGATCCTCGGCGACAGCGGAGGATTCCTCAACGGCGCGCGCTTGAAGGGAATCCATCTCGCGTTCAAGTCCGGCATCCTCGCGGCGGAGACGGCGTTTCACGCGCTGCTCAGCGGCGACTCTTCCTCCGCGCAGCTGCAGGAGTACGACGCGCTGTTCGAGGCGTCGTGGGCGCGCGAGGAGTTGTGGTCCCAGCGAAACTTCCATCAGCCGTTCGAGAACGGAGTGCTCGCGGGACTGTTCAACGCCGGCGCGGGAATCGTCACCGGCGGCCGCGGCTACGGTGTCGCGAACAAACTCGAAGGACACGCGGGACACGAGCGGATGGAGCGCATCAAGCGCTACTACGCGTCCGACGATCCGCATCCGCCGGCGAAGGTGAAGTACGACGGCGCGTACACGTTCGACAAAGTGACGAACGTCTACAACGGCGGCGTGATTCACGAAGAGAACCAGCCCGCGCATCTGCTCATCCTCGACACCGAGGTGTGCATCACGCGGTGTACGGAGGAGTACGGAAATCCGTGCTTCCACTTCTGTCCCGCAAACGTCTACGAGCCGCAACCGACCGCGGACGGCCGCGGCCGCGTCCCGTTCCTCAACTTCACGAACTGCTTCCACTGCAAGACCTGCGACATCATGGATCCGTATCAGGTGATCACGTGGGTCCCGCCCGAGGGCGGGGGCGGGCCGGAGTACAAAAAGCTTTAGGGTTACGCGGTTGCGCAGTCACGCGGTTGCGCGGTAACGCCGCGCCGAGAGACTGCGTAACCGAGCAACCGAAATGGCCCGGGCACGCTTTTCGTTACCTCGACGACAGCCCGGTCGTAGAAGAAAGCAATGAGCACGGAACCGATCAGCACGCCGCGGTCGCTGGAGCGCATTTCAGAACTGCAGGCGAATGTCGAGAAAGTCATTCGCGGCAAGTCGGAGGTCGTGCAGTTTTGCATCGCGGCGCTTCTCGCGCGCGGGCACATCCTGCTCGAGGACGTACCCGGCGTCGGCAAGACGACGCTCGCGCATGCGCTGGCGCGCTCGCTGGCGCTCTCGTTTCAGCGCATCCAGTTCACGAGCGATCTGCTTCCCGCCGACATCCTCGGCGTCTCCGTCTTCAATCAGGACGCGCAGGAGTTCGAGTTCATCTCCGGTCCGATCTTCACGAACGTGCTGCTCGCGGACGAGATCAATCGCGCGACGCCGAAGTCGCAGTCGGCGCTTCTGGAAGCGATGAGCGAGGGCATCATCACGATCGAGAAGCGGCGGTTGCCGCTGCCCGATCCGTTCCTCGTGATCGCGACGCAGAACCCGATCGAGCACGTCGGAACGTATCCGCTGCCGGAGTCGCAGCTCGATCGATTTCTCATGAAGCTGACGATCGGCTATCCGAACGCGGGCGACGAGAAGAAACTGCTGCGCGCCGGCGGAGCGCAGGATGCGCTCGAGCATCTCCAGCCCGTCCTCGACGCGGACGAATTGCGCGAGCTGCAAGCGCGCGTGAACGACGTGCACGTGAGCGAGTCGCTGGTCGAGTACCTCATGACGATCGTGCAGACGACGCGCACGCATGCGGAGGCGGCGCTCGGCGTTTCGACGCGCGGCGCGCTGACGTACTTCAAAGCGAGTCAGGCATTGGCGATGGTCAACGGCCGCGACTTCGTCATCCCCGAAGACATCAAGCGCCTCGCCGTCCCCGTGCTGTCGCATCGCATCCTGATGAAGGATCGGCGCATGGCGAGGGGAGAGTCGGCGCCGGAGGCGCGGTTCGTTGCGCGGATCGTGAACGAGACCGCGGTTCCGAGATGAGGTGCTGGGTGCTGGGTGCTGAGTGCTGCGTCAGCCGAGGCTGCCGATGACCACGCAGCACGCAGCACTCAGCACGCAGCACTCCTTCGAGTTCAATGGCGTCGTCCGCCTCACCAAAGTCGGCACGACCTACATCCTGGGCACGATCGTGCTCGCGATCGCTGCGCTGAACACCGGCAACAACGCCATCTACATCGGCGTCGCCTTCATGCTCGGATGTCTGCTGCTCTCCGGCATCGCGTCGAAGGGCGGACTCAAACATCTGCACGTCGAAGTCGGCGCGATCGAGGAGGCGTGGGCGGGGAAGCCCGCGGATGGAACGCTGCGCGTGCGCAACGCGTCGCGCATTTGGAACGTGCGCGACGTCGTCTTCGTCTCCGGCGATCTCGCGGCGCCCGTCATCGTTCCATTGCTGCCGCGGCGCAAAGAGATCGTGATCCCGGTGCAGTTTCTGTTTCAGCGCCGCGGCATCGCGGAGCTGACGCAGCTCGACTCGTACACGCGCTATCCGTTCGGCTTCTTCCTGAAAAAACGGCGGCTGCGCGTGCACAGCGAGGTCGTCGTCTATCCGCGCATCCAGCCGGAGAGCGCGGTGCGCGAGCGCTTCCGCACGATCAGCGGCGGCGAGACGAGCGAGCCGCGGCCGGGCGAGGGGACGGAGATCCATTCGTTCCGCGAGTACACGCGCGGTGACTCGCTGCGCCGTGTCCACTGGAAAAAGTCCGCATCCCTCGGACGCTGGATCATGAAGCAGAACGAAGCCGAAGGCGCGCACGCGATCCAGGTGGCGGTCGATCCGTACAAGCCGCGCAACGTGTCGGACGACGATTTCGAAGAGATGATCAGCGACGCCGCGACGTTCATCTTCGACGCGACGGAACGCGGCTTCGACGTCACGCTGTCGCTGCCGCGCGCCGACGTCCGCTCGCGCGAAGGACAGTTCCGCGCGCTCGCGCTCGTCGACGCGATCCACGAGCCGGTCGAGCTGATCGTCGATCGCGACGCGGTTTATTTCTCCGTCTCCGGTGGAGCGGCGACCGCTTCGGCCGCCGGTTTTTCGCGCAAACCGGCGCCCGAAGCGGGCGCCGCTCCACTCGATCAGAGGGCGTCATGACGCGAAGAGCGCGTGAGATCGAGACGCTGCTGCTGGCGATGTTCGCCGCAGTGCCGCTCTATTTCACCGCGGTGATCGGCAAGACCTCGCTGATGCTGTTTCACGGCGCGATGCTGCTCATCCTGCTGCGCGTTATCGCCGGCTGGACGCCGGAGCTCCTGCCCGCGCGCGTCATGCGCTGGCTGGCCATCGCCTACCTGCCGTTCTACTTCTACGACTGGCGCGGGATCTCGTACAGCGCGATCGCGGCGTCGACGCATCTCGTGCTCTTCATCGCCGTTTACCAGCCGATCGAGGCGATGCAGCGCAACAATCACGCGCAGCGGATTCTCACCGCGGGACTGATCTTCGTCGCCAGCATCGCGACGTCGACGCACATCACGATCGTCGCGTTCGTGATCGCGTTCGCATTCTTCGTCTTCCGCCAGCTGATGCACGTGAGTCATCTCGAGACCGTGCAGTCGGTCGGACGCGAGTACACCGAGGCGCCGCTCGGAAGGTCGGCATTTTTCTATGTCGCCGGAACGGTGCTCATCGGCGCGCTGCTGTTCCCCTTTCTGCCGCGCGTGCGCAATCCGTTCGTGCAGGGATTCGCGGGCGAGCTCTCGAGCTCGACGACGGGTCTGTCAGACACGATCGATTTTCGCGAGCCGCGCGTGTCGCCAGCCGACGCGACGATCGTCGCGCGCGTCTGGATGAATTACTCGACGCGGCCGTTCTTCATGCCGATGCGTTTGCGCGGCAACATCTACGACGCCTACGTCGACGGCGCGTGGCGCTCGCGTCCGCGCGGACTGCGCCCGCTGCCGCTGCGCGAAGACGGCTATCACCTCGCGCAACCCGCCGGCGTGCAGGGCGGCGCGCTACTCCAGATGCGCACCGAGCAGGGGAAGGTGTATCTGCCGAGCGGCGTGTATCGCGTGCGCGGCATGGGCACGTTGTACGAGGGACCGGCGCGCGACATGTACTACGCGTACGCGCGCGGACTCGTGACTGCCGACGTGCGGATGGCGATGGACGCGGAGCCGCTGCGGCTCACGCATGTTTTGACGGCCAACTATCCGGTCACGCCGCCGATCGCGGCGCTGGCGCGGCAGATCGTCGGCAACGAAACGCGTCCTGAAAAACAGGCCGCGCTGATCGAGCAGTGGATGGTGCGCAATTTCCGCTACGTGCCGAATCCGCAGACGCCGCCGGCGATGCCGATCGAGCGCTTCCTGTTGCGCGATCGCATCGGACACTGCGAATACTTCGCGGCCGGAATGGTCGTGCTGCTCACCGCACTCGACGTGCCGGCGCGCATCGCCGGCGGATATTACGGCGGACGATTCAATCCGCTGATGGGCTACTTCACGATCCGCCGCGACGACGCGCACGCGTGGACGGAAGTGTGGGACGGCAAGCGCTGGCGCACGTTCGACTCCACGCCGCCGTCGCTGCGCCCGGGCGCGGACAGCGGCGGGTTGCTCGGCGACTACGCCGCCGCCCTCGGCGACTCGGTCAATTATTTCTGGGACCGCTACATCCTCACGTTCGGCCTCGCCGACCAGATCACGTTCTTCTCCGATCTCTTCGACGCCACGCGCGTCGCGATCGCGAATTTGCGAGCCGGCGCGATTCACCGCGTGCGCGATCTCTCCGACCGCACGTTCGCGACGCTGTCCGGAATCCTCGCCGCGATCGCACTCGTCGTGTGGTTGTTCATGCGCCGGCGCCGCACGACGTTCGACCTCCTGGCCGCGCACCTGAAAGTGCACGGCATCGAAGTCGGATCGTCGATGACGGTCGAAGACGCGCTGCGCGAGTTGCACGCGCGCGATGAAGACTTTGCGATCGAGATCGAGCCGATCGTCGCGCTCTACGAAGAGATCGCGTTCTCGCCGCGCGGCGATCGCGAGCGCAAGCGACAGCTGCGGCGGATGCTGATGTCAGCGGACAGTGGGTAGTCGCCGCGGCGCGCGCATCAGCGCCGCCATTTCCCGCACGGCTGCATCCAATCCCACGAGCGCCGCGCGCGAGATGATCGAGTGTCCGATGTTCAGCTCCTCGATCTCCGGCACCGTCGCGATCGCGTCGATGTTGCGATAGGTGAGTCCGTGTCCCGCGAGAACGACGATGCCGAGCTTCTTCGCCGCACGCGCGGCGGTTGCGATCTTCTCCAGCTCCGCGGGCCAGTTGCCGCTCTTGCCGCTCTTCCAGGCGTCGGCGAATTTGCCGGTGTTGATCTCGATCTTCGGCGCGCGCAGCTTGTGGCAGTGGCGGATCTGCTCGAGATCGGGATCGACGAAGATCGAGACGTCGATGCGCGCGTCGAGCAGCTGCCCGACCACCTTCTCGACGTTTCCCGAATGCAGCACGACATCGAGTCCGCCTTCGGTCGTGACCTCGTCTTTTCGCTCCGGCACGAGCGTCACCTGATCGGGCTTCACCGTCTGCGCGATGCGCACCATCTCCGTCGTGCCGGCCATCTCGATGTTGAGATGCGTCGTCACTGTTCTGCGCAACAGCTCGACGTCGCGGTCCTGGATGTGCCGCCGGTCGCCGCGCAGATGCACGGTGATTCCCTGCGCGCCTGCCAGCTCGCAAATCACGGCCGCTGCGACCGGATCCGGCTCGTCGGTCTTCCGCGCCTCGCGGATGGTGGCGATGTGATCGATATTCACTGCTAATCTCATAGTTCCTCTCGTGTGGAGCGGCGGCCGCCCTCGGCCGCCGAATCGTTCCGGCGCCCGAGGGCGGGCGCCGCTCCACTGGATTGCGTTAACTTAGCAGCATGGCTCCGCGTCACATTCGCAATGTCATAGTCGCCGCGGTTTTGGTGCTCGCGGCGGGCGCGTTTGTCGTCTTCGGACGCGGCCTCTGGTACCCGCTGCTCCTGCAAATCACCGGCGGCACGCCGTCCGTCGCCGGCGTTGTCGTGCGCTACGGTCCCGCGGCGCGCGCTCGACTCAAACCGCATTTCACACAAGTGGGCGTTGCGTATCCGCCGAAGAAGATCGCGCTGCTCGTGTTCAAGCGTGAGCGCCGCGTTTCACTCTGGGCCGACGGAAAATTCGTTCGTGCGTATCCGATTCTCGCCGCGAGCGGACACGCGGGACCGAAGCTGCGCCAAGGCGACTATCAAGTTCCGGAAGGTTTGTATCGCATCGAGTTTCTGAATCCGGCGAGCAGCTATCACTTGTCGATGAAGGTGAATTATCCGAATGCCTTCGATCAGCGCATGGCCGCGCGCGATCACCGCACGAACCTCGGCGGCGACATCTTCATCCACGGCAAGAACGTCTCGATCGGCTGCGTCGCCCTCGGCGATCCGGCAATCGAAGAGCTGTTCACGCTCGCGGCGGACGCGGGCCATCAGCGCATCCGCGTCATCATCGCGCCGAACGATCTCCGCACCGGCGGCGCGATCTTCGACGAGACCGCGCCGCAGTGGGTCGGCGAGTTGTACCGCATGATCGGCGCCGCGCTGGCGGAGTTCCCGGTGTGGATGGAATCGAACAGCGCGATGGACGTGAGCGGACGATTCAAGACGAAGGCGTTTCGTTAGTTCGAGAATGGCCAGCCGGTGCCAGATCTCGGCGGACGGGTGCACGGAAGCCGCCTACACCTCCACGAGCGTTTCGTCGCAGCTGTTCGTCGTGCGCGGCATTCGTTAGCGGGCGCTGTCATCCCGAGCGTAGCGAGGGACCTGGGTGGGTGGCGCGCGATCGATGCCCCTCCCGCCCAGGTTCCTCGCTCACGCTCGGAATGGCATGCCTCGCCTGTATCGTTGACTGCGACCGGCAATGCTCTATCGTTTCGACAACATCGAGAAAAGTTACGGCCCGCACGACGTCCTCAAGGGCGTGACGTGGCAGCAGAATCCCGGCGAGCACGTCGGCCTCGTCGGCCGCAACGGCGCGGGGAAGACGACACTCTTTCGTTTGCTGCTCAAGCAGGAAGAGCCCGATCACGGCACGATCCTTCGCGCGAATGGATTGACGATCGGTCACGTCGGACAGCACCTCAACGCCGAGCCGGGGATGTCGCTCTTCGATTTCGTCGAGACCGCATTCGATGAGGTGTTGCGGATTGAACGGAAGATGCGCGCGATCGAGCACGATCTCGCCGATGCATCGCGTCCCGATCACGAGCGAATGCTCGAGAAGTATGCGGAGCTCCAGCACGACTACGAGCACGCCGACGGATACACGCTGCATGCGGAAGTGGAGCGCGTGCTGACCGGCGTCGGGTTCGCCGACAAAACGGAGTGGGATCGCGACATTCAGCAGTTTTCCGGCGGACAGCAGAACCGCGCGATGCTCGCGCGCGTGCTGCTGACGCGCGTCGATCTCCTGCTCCTCGACGAGCCGACGAATCATCTCGATCTCAAAGGGATCGAGTTTCTCGAAGAGTTTCTGCAGGAGTTCAAGGGCAGCTACCTCCTGATCTCGCACGACCGCACGTTTCTCAATCGCACGGTCGCGAAGATCGTCGAGCTCGCGCACGGAAAGCTCGTCGAGTATCACGGCAACTACGAGAAGTTTCTCCAGCTCCGCGCCGAGCGGATGGAGAAGATGGCCAAGGACTACGAGCGGCAGCAGGAGTACATCGCCGAGACGCAGGACTTCATCCGCCGCAACCTGGCCGGACAGAAAACGAAGCAGGCGAAGTCGCGCCGCAAGATGCTCGACAAGCTCGATGAGCTGGAGCGTCCGGAAGCGGACGAGACGCTCGCGAAGTTCAACCTCGACGGCGGCGCGCGCTCGGGTGCGGTCGCGCTCACGATCGATCGAGTGACCGCCGGTTGGGTAAGCGATCGCCCTGTCGTGAACAACTTCACGTTGCAGGTCCGCCGCGGCGAGCGCTACGCGATCATGGGGCCGAACGGCTCCGGCAAGTCGACGCTGCTCAAGACACTCGCACAGCGCATCCCGCCGCTCGCCGGCACGATCGCGCCCGGCCACAACGTGCGCGTCGGCTACTACGACCAGACCCTCGGCGACCTGAAACCGGCCGGCCGCGTGATCGACGAAGTCTGGGACCTCGATCATTCGCAAACCGAGGAAGAAGTGCGGTCGTATCTGGCGCGGTTCTCGTTCTTCGACGACGACGTGTTCAAGAAAACGCGCGACCTGTCGGGTGGCGAGAAGGGACGGCTCGCCCTTGCGAAGATCATGTACGTCGGCGGCAACGTGATGCTGCTCGACGAGCCGACGAACCACCTCGACGTTTACACGCGCGAAGCGCTCGAAGAAGCGCTCGAGAATTTCACCGGCGCGCTGATCGTCGTCTCCCACGACCGCTACTTCATCGACCGCGTCGCCGAGAACATCATCCTCGTCGAGGATGGACACGCCGAGGTGTACACCGGCAACTACTCCGAGCTCGTGGAGAAATTCAAAGAGGGGACGGCTGCGCCGCAGAAAGTCGACGTGGTGGAGGACAGGCGATCTCGCGCGTCCGGACAGGCAGGATTGCCTGTCCTCCACGCTGAATCGAGATCCGATCGCACCGAACAAAAGAAGCGCGACAAGCGCATCAAGAAGATCGACGAAGAGATCGCGCTCCTCGAGTCGCGCATCTCCTCGGCGGAAGGTGAGCGCGAGCGCAACGACCTCCTGCTGTGCGCGGAAGAAGTCTTCCGCGACGGCGAGCGCGTGAAGAAAATTCACCAGCAGAACAGCGATCTCAAGGCGATGATCGAGCTGCTGTACGGGAAGTGGGAAGCGCTGGCGAAGGAGAAAGAAGAATTGGAAAGCGCGGTGGTATGAACGCCTCCATCATCGCCGTCGGCTCGGAGATGCTCGGGCCGACGCGCACTGACACGAACTCTCTCAAAATCACCGCGGCGCTCGAAGACTTCGGCGTCGGCCTCGTGCGCAAGTCGATCGTCGGCGACACGCTTGCCGATCTGCGCGACGAGATCCTCTACGACGTCGAGCGCGCCGACATCCTCGTCATCACCGGCGGCCTCGGTCCGACCGAAGACGATCTCACGCGCGAAGCGCTCGCCGCGGCGTTCGGCCTGGAGATGGAAGTCGACCAGTCGATCATCGACCGCATCGCCGCGCGCTTCGCGGCGCGCGGCTGGGTCATGCCCGAGGTCAACAAGCGGCAGGCGAATGTCTTCAAGGGGCAGACGACGCTCACCAACGAGCGCGGCACAGCGCCGGGATTTCACATCGAGACACGCGGGAAGCACGTTTGGATTTTTCCCGGAGTCCCGCACGAGCTGGAGTGGATGATTGCGACGTACTTTCGTCGGTGGCTCGAAGAGCTCAGCGGGGGACGCGCGCGCCATCGCCGCGTTTTGAAAATCGCGGGACTCACCGAGTCCGGCGTCGAAGAGAAACTGAAGCCGTACTATGACGCGCACGCGCCCGAAGTGCCGACGATCCTCGCGTCGCAGGGACACATCGAGATTCATCTGCAGTCCGACGGCGCCGAAAACGAAGCACGCGCGTTGCTCGCGGCGCGCGAGCGCGAGCTCGCCGACATCTTCGGCAACAACGTCTTCGGTTACGACGACGACACGATCGAAAGCGTGATCGGCGCGCTGCTCAAATCGCGCAACGAAACGCTCGCCACCGCCGAGTCCTGCACCGGCGGCCTCCTCGGCTCCCGCATCACCGACGTCTCCGGCAGCTCGTCGTACTACCTCGGCGGCGCCGTCTGCTACACCGCCGCCGCAAAAATCGCGATGGCGGGCGTCGACGAAGCGCTGATCCGCGAACACGGCGAAGTCTCCGAGCCGGTCGCGATCGCACTGGCCAACGGAGTCCGCGAAAAATTCGGCGCCACCTGGGGCGTCGGCATCACCGGCATCGCCGGCCCGACCGGCGGAACGCCGGAGAAGCCGGTCGGCACCGTCCACATCGCCGTCGCCTGGCCGGAGGACGTCAAGCACCGCAAGTTTTTCTGGCAGGGCCCGCGCACGATCATCAAGTGGTTTTCGACGCAGTTCGCGTTGGACATGTTGCGGCGGTCTGTTTTAAAGCGTAGTTGACGCGACGCAGACGTTGAGCACATGTTGTGTGTATGAAGCGCTTGAATATCGCGGTAGACGGAGACTTGCTCGAAAGGACCATGCAGGTCAGCGGCGAACGGACGTATGCAGCAGCAATCACCAAGGCCATGAAGGAATTGGTACGCGTGTCCGATCTCAAGTCGGCAATCGAGGCCATGCGCGCCAAGAAAGACTTCTTCTATCCCGGCTATTTCGAACAGATTCGGCCGAATTCCTGGTATGCACTGGAAAAGAAGGCGAAGGCGGAACGATCGTCGAAGCCGTCAAATAAGGCGACTCGTGGCCGTCGTGCTCGTTGATGCGAGCATCTGGCTGGACGTTGTGCGCGGCCGAAGCGACGATCTCAGGCGCGTTGCGCCGCTCGAAACCGCAGGTCGTGAGGTGGCGATAAGCATGCCGTGAGGCGGAGCAATCCACGCAGCCGGCCGTGCCGGCTAGCCGCTCCGCATCCGCACCCAATTCGTGATCACGTCGTTGTAGAGCACGACGATCATCAGCGTCGCCAGCACGGCGAAGCCGAGTTGTTGGATGCGCTCTTTCACCTGGAGCGAGAGGTCGCGGCGGGCGGCTCCTTCGATCAGGAGGATCATGATGTGGCCGCCGTCGAGGACGGGGATGGGGAGGAGGTTCATGACTCCGAGTTGGAGGGAGATCAGGGCGACGAGGTTGAGGAATTCGGCGACGCCGCGCCTGAGCATGTCGCCGGAGATTTTGGCGATGGAGAAGGGGCCGCTGAGCTCTTTCACGCTGCCGTGGCCGCGGACCATGCGCCCGAGGGCGGTGCCGGCGAGCTTCAGCATCTTGATGTTTTCCTGGACGCTGTAGCGCAGCGCGGGGAAGAACGAGAGCTTGAAGGGAATCGTCGGCGGGATGATGCCGCGCGTGGTGTCGCCCGCGTCCTTCGGCGGCGCGAGCCGCACGCTGCGGCGTTCGGCGCCGCGCATGATGTCGAGCACGATCGGCTTCTGAATGTTCTTGCCCGAGATCTCGGCGAGCTGCTCCATGATCTGCACGGGATTGCCGTTCACGGCGACGATCTGGTCGCCGCTGCGCAGGTCCGCAGCGGCCGCGGAAGAACCGGGCTGCGTGCGGTTGACGATCGCGTCGATTCCGTAGCCGATGCCGACGCGGCCAACGGGTCCGTAATCGCTCTCTTCCTGCACCGGCGTCATCGTGGTCGTGTGCCGCACGTTGTTGCGTAGGTACGTGACCTTCAGCGGTGTGCCCGCGTTCATCGAGAAGACGAGCCGTACGTCGTCGTAGTCCTTCACCGGCTCGTTGTTGACGGCAACGATCTGGTCGCCGGGAAGCAGTCCTGCTTTCGCCGCCGGATAGCTCGCGGTCACGCTGCGCACGATCGGACGGATGACGTATTCCTCGCGTCCGATCATCGCCAGCACGGCGATGAGACCGAGGGCGACGAGGATGTTCATCGTCGGGCCGGCGATGAGGATCAGGAAGCGCTGCCACTTCGGCTTCGACAGAAAGTCGCCGGGATTGGCGGGGACGTTTTCTTCAGGCGTATCGCCGGACATTCGGACGTAGCCGCCGAGCGGAAAGATGGAGACGCGGTAGTCCGTCTCGCCGATGCGGAAGCCGAAGAGCCGCTTGCCGAACCCGAGCGAGAAGACGAGCACGCGGACGCGGAAGAGCTTGGCGACGAGAAAGTGACCGGCCTCGTGGATGAAGACCAGGAAGCCGAGGCCGATGATGATGCCGACGACGTTATAGGCGTAATCGCTCATGAGAATGGTTCAGTGCCGGACTGCAACATCGAGACCGCGCGCTTCGTTCCGCGCCCAGCCGTCCCAATGCAATGCATCGTCGACGGATGCGATCTCGCTGATGTTTCCGGCATGGCGTTCCAGGGTACGCTCGACTATGTCTACGATTCCGGTGAACGGAAGTTCTCCGGCCAGGAAACGCTCGACGGCGATCTCGTTCGCGGCGTTGAGCACGGCCGGCATCGAGCCGCCGGCGCGGACCGCGGAATAGGCAAGTGCGACGGCGGGAAAGCGGCGCGCGTCGACGTCGAGAAATTCGAGGGTGCGCATTTTCGCGAGGTCGAGTCGCGCGAACGGCGCGGCGACGCGCTCCGGATAGAGCAGCGCGTACTGGATCGGGAACTTCATGTCCGTCGTCGAGAGCTGCGCGATGATCGAGCCGTCGACGTATTCGACCATCGAGTGCACGATCGACTGCGGATGAATGAGGATGTCGATGCGCTCGGCCGGCATGTCGAAGAGGTGATGCGCCTCGATCACTTCGAGGCCCTTGTTCATCATCGTCGCCGAGTCGATCGAGATTTTGTTGCCCATCCGCCAGGTCGGATGCGCGAGCGCGGCTTCGATGCTGATGTCGCCGAACGTCGAGAGCTCGCGACGGAGAAACGGTCCGCCCGACGCGGTGAGGATGATGCGCTGCACTTCTTCGTGACGTCCCGCGCTCAGCGCCTGGTGCACGGCGTTGTGCTCGGAGTCGACGGGGAGAATCTCGCCGCCGAATTCGCGCGCGGTGCGCGTCATGACGTCGCCGGCGGCGACGAGCACTTCCTTGTTGGCGATGCCGACGCGCTTACCCGCGCGCAGCGCGGCGTGCACCGGCGCGATGCCGGCGGCGCCAACGATCGCGGCGATCACGGCATCCGCTGAAGGCAGCGCAGCGACAGCGCACGCGCCTTCGAGACCGGGAACGACTTCGATGTTCGGAAACCGCGCGCGCAGATGCGCGGCGTCGTGCTCGTTGCGGACGGAGACGAGCTCCGGTTGATAGCGCTCGATCTGTTCGGCGAGCAGCTCGACGTTGGAGCCGGCGGCGAGGCCGACGACGCGCAATCGATCGGCGAATGCGTCGACGACGGCGAGGGTGCTGCGGCCGACACTGCCGGTGCATCCGAGGATGGAGATCGTTCGCATATCAGGCGGACATGATGTTCAGCGAGCGGAAGCCGTGCACGATCAGCGTCCAGTAGCAGTACAGAATCGGCGCGGTGAAGAAAATCGAGTCGAAGCGGTCGAGGAAACCGCCGTGGCCGGGGATCAGCGTGCCGCTGTCTTTCACGTCGGCGGAGCGCTTCCACATCGACTCCGCGAGATCGCCGATCACGCCGGCGAACGAGAGAATCACGCCGGCGATGATCGCGTGCAGGAGAGGGATCTCTTTGAAGAACGTGAAGTGGATGACGACCGCGGCGATGATCGACGTCGCGATGCCGCCGGCGAGTCCTTCCACCGTTTTCTTCGGGCTGATCCGCGGCGACAGTTTGTGCTTGCCGAGCGATCTCCCGACGTAATACGCGCCGCTGTCGCCGAGCCAGACGACCAGCAGCAGAAAGAAAATCAGTTTCGCGCCGACGGGGAAATCTCCGCGCAATCGAATCAGCGATCCGCCGAGCATGCCGACGTACGTCGTCGCGAGGACGGCGATCGCGCTCGACGGCAGCGAGTCCTCGAGCGGCTTGCGGCCGAGAACGTACGACGCCGGAATCACGAGCAACGCGGTGAACATCCCGAACTCCACGGACAGCTCCTGCAGGATGAACGCCGCCATGATGACGAGCATGATCGCGATGCAGAGATAGATCGGGAGGTCGTAGCCTTTCGCGCGGCCGAGCGAGAGAAACTCGTGCAGCGCGAGAATCGCGATCAGCGCGATCGTCGCGTCGAAGACGTAGGGCGTATTTGTCAGGACGACCCAGATCGCGATCGGGGCGGCGACGAGCGCCGTGAGCTCACGGGCGAAGCGCATCGGTTGCGGTTGCGCGGTTACGCGGTCTCGCGGTTGCGCGGCACCATTCACCGCGCAACTGTGCAACCGCGCACCCGTCTATGACCCGTCCTCCGCTTCGACGAACATCTCCCTCTCCTCGGCCGGCTCGACCGCTCCATAGCGGCGCTCGCGCGCCTGGAAGTCGATGATCGCTTCGAAGAGATGGCGGCGGCGGAAGTCGGGCCAGAGCGTTTTCGTGACGTGGATCTCGGCGTACGCGATCTGCCACAGCAGAAAGTTCGACACGCGCAACTCGCCGCTCGTGCGGATGAGGAGGTCGGGATCCTCGACGTTCGCGGTGTAGAGATGATCGGAGAAGAACGCCTCATCGATCACTGCGTCGCTCATCTCCTTCTCGCGAAGGAGATTCATGATGCGATTGCAGGTGTCGACGATCTCCGCGCGTCCGCCGTAGTTGAGCGCGATCTGAAACAGGAGTCCGCTGTTGCCGGCGGTCTTTTCTTCCGCGTAGCGCAACTCGCGCTGCACCGTCGGATCGAGTCCGTCGATGCGGCCGATCGGAGTGAAGCGGATGTTGTTCTCCATCAGCGTCGCCAGCTCTTTGCGGAGGTACTCCTTGAGCAGCATCATCAGCGTCATCACTTCGATGCGCGGGCGCTTCCAGTTCTCGACTGAGAACGCGTAGAGCGTCATGACGCCGAGCTCGAGGCGCGCGGCGGTTTCGACGGTTTCACGCACCGAGGTGATGCCGGCGCGGTGGCCTTCGACGCGCGGCAGGCTGCGCGCGCGCGCCCAGCGGCCGTTGCCGTCCATGATGACGGCGACGTGTCGCGGGAGGCGCTTGAGATCGATTTTGTCGAGGAGCGTCTCCTCGATCGAGCCGGGCACGGCCAGCTTGCTGACGTCGATCACAGAGCGGGGATGTTAGCACCGGTTACTCCGTTGCGCGGTTACGCGGTTACGCGGCGCTGCGCAACCGCGCGACTGCGCGACCGAGCAACCTCAGTATCGAATCTCCTTCAATACCAATCCCTTCGCCGGAGCCGTCCAGCGTGCTTCGTCGAACAGCGCCTCCGGCTCGATCCGCCCTCGTCCGATCTCGATGAGCGATCCGGCGATGCGGCGGACCATGTAGCGGAGGAATCCGTCGGCGGTGACGGTGATGCGGACGGCGTTGCCCTCCCGTGCAACCTCGATCGACTCGATCGTGCGCGTCGTCGACTCCACTTCCGGCTCGGCAACAGTGAATGCGCGGAAGTCGTGCGTGCCTTTGAGCGCTTGCGCGGCGTCGTGCATGCGCGCGACGTCGAGCGCATGCGCGACGTGCGCATGCGTCTCGCTCGCGAACACGTCCGCCACCTCGGCGTTCCAGATGCGGTACTCGTACGTCTTCGCTTTCGCGGAGAAGCGCGCGTGGAAGTCGTCTGCGACTGCTTCGACGCGCGTGACGCGCACGTCGGACGGCAGGAGTTGATTGATGCCGAGGATCAGTCCGCGCGGCGGGATGTCGAACGGGGGATCGATGTGCGCGCGTTGCGCGAGCGCGTGCACGCCGGAATCGGTGCGTCCGGCGCCGTGCACGCGCAGCGGCTCGCGGAAGAGTTTCTCGAGCGCCTCTTCGACGACCTGCTGCACGCTCAACGCGTTGGCCTGGCTTTGCCAGCCGGCGTAGCGCGTGCCGAGGTACTGGATCGTGAAGAGGACGCGCATTTAGGGTGCAGAGTGCAGGGTGCTGGGTGCCGGGTTGCGCGACTCAGCACCCGGCACTCAGCACCCGTTTCTATCGCGTGTCGCGCGCGATGATCTGTTCGCGCGAAAAGCCCGACTCGTTCGAGATCTGATCGACGACGCCGATCGAGATCTTGTTCAGACCCGGCTCGGTCAGCAGCTCCAGCGTGTACGTGTAGAACTTCCCGCTGATCGTCTTCATCTGATCGTTCGGGACGTGGATCTGATGTCCCTTGCGCGCCACGTCGGACATATCGTTGTCCTTGTTCGCGACGACGACGTAGATGTCGAATCCACCGGCGTACTCGCTCTCCCCCTGCGGCAGGAGCGCGAGCTTGGCCATCGGGATCTGCACGTCGACCGGCACTTTGAAGTAGCCGTCGCCGGTCGGGATCGCCTGTCCGAGCCGCGTAAGAATGCCGAGGTCATTCTCCTTGACGCGATAAAGCAGATTGGCGACCACGCGGTCGCTCATCTCCGCGTACACCGACTTCTCGACGAACGTCTGGCGGCTGCGGACGATGAGGTCCTTGCGATTCTTCAGCTTGACGGAGAGATAGCGCTGGCGGTCGACGCGCTCCGTACCGGCGCGATAGCCGAGGGAGTAGTACGAGTCGAGATCGCGCTGGATGCGCTGGAAGGCGGCGGCGAAATTGTTCGACTGCACCGACGCGAGTCCGCCGGTCATGTCGGCCATCAGCTGCATCGACTCCATCGAGTTCGTGCTCGCGGCCTGCGTCACCGTCGTCGACGTCGGGTTCGAGTATTCGGCCGACATGTCGGTGCCGCCGACGAGACCGGCCGCGTGGATCGTGTACATCGTGATGTCGTTCGCGTTCGCGGTCTTGGCGACCGACTGAATGAGATTCGAGGCGTCGTACGACACGGTCTCGAGCATCGTCGAGCCGACGCCCCATCCCTTCGTGCGCTGCATCTCGTCGATCATGTAGAACGCTTCGCGGCCCGGCTGCATCGGGAAACCCTCACTGGTCAACACGAGGATTTTCTTTCCCTCGACGCCGGCCAGCGTCGTGAGCAGGCCGTTGAGCGACGCGACGCTCTGCCGCAGGTCGTGCTCGTTCGACGACGCGTACGAGCGCGCAATCGACATCGCGTCGTCGTAGCTTTGCGCGTCGCGGATCTGGTCCTGCACCTGCTTCCATTCACTCTTCGCCGCGACGCCGAGGCCGGATTCCTTTGAGATCGTGTCGATCATCGAGATGATCTGATTGATGTCGCGCGTGAACGGCACGCGGATCTTCATGCTGCGGTTGTACGTCGCCATCATCGCCTCGTCGCCGGGGCGCATCACCTTCTGCACGAATTCCTTCATCTGCTGGAAGACGCGGTTGCGGTTGAACGGCGCGAGCGAGAGGTTGTCGACGTAAAAGATGATGCGGCGCTTCAGATTTTCGTTGAGCTGGTCGTTCGACGGCTCGGCGGCCGGCTGGCCCGGCACTTCGACGGCGACGTTCTTCGCCTTCGTCCCTTCGACCTCGTAGAAGTTCGTGACGACTTTCTTCGTGCCGTTCTCGTAAACCTCGAAGTCGTCCTTGGTGAGGCCGGTGACCGGATTTCCCTTGCGGTCAGTGACGATGACGTCGACGTCGATGACGCGGATGTCGATCGACTCGACGAGCTTCGGCTGCGCCGGCTCAGGCGGATTCTTCTGCGCGGCGAGAGGAAGGGCGACGATCGCGACGATCAGAGCGAGAGTACGTTTCACTGGTTTTTGGCCTCCGGAGCTCGGGCTCATGGGCTGATAGGCTCACAGGCTCATAGTGTTCTGTTCTATGAGCCGATGAGCCTTTGAGCCTCTGCGCCTAGGTTTGACGATCACTGCCGCGCGCACGTTACAGCGCTGGCGTGCTCCGTGCGAGAATACGGGCGCGAATACGAAAATTCCGATGCGCGGAATCAGTCAAGTGCAAGGCGGTAAACAAGATCCGCTCACGTTCTCGAAGATGGCAGGAGGCGGAAACGACTTCGTCGTCATCGACAATCGCGGCGGGAGGGTGACGGATCCGGGCGAGCTGACGCGGCGCATCTGCACGCGCGCGCTGTCGGTCGGCGCGGACGGGCTCATCCTCATCGAGGGCGCCTCGCGCGCGACGTTGCGCATGCGCTACTACAACGCCGACGGTGGACTGGCGGCGTTCTGCGCGAACGGGACGCGTTGCGCGGCGCGGTTCGCGTTCCTCAACGTGATCGCCGGACGGCGGATGACGATCGAGACCGATGCCGGGATCGTGGCGGCGGAGATCGGCGAAGGCGGATGGGTGACGCTGACGCTCCCCGCGCCGTACGCGTTCCGCGCGCAGCGGCCGCTGATGGTGGGGGATCGGTTGATTCACGGCAGCTCGCTGATGGTCGGCGTGCCGCATTACGTGATTTTCCTGCGCGACGATCTCTGGTCGCAGAACATCGCGCCGCTGGGATCGGCGATCCGCAATCATCCCGACTTGCAGCCGGACGGCGGCGCGAACGTCAACTTCGTCGTGATTCGCGACCCGCACGCGATCGAAGTGCGAACGTACGAGCGTGGAGTCGAGAACGAGACGCTCTCCTGCGGCTCGGGCGTCGTCGCGTCGTCGGTGACGAGCGCTTTGTTCGGCAAAGTGAAGTCGCCGGTTTCGGTGCTCACGCGCAGCGGCATCACGCTGGAGGTGTCGTTCGCGCTCGCGGGCGGCGCGGTCGACAGCGTGCAGCTCAAAGGTGACGCGCGGCACATCTATCGCGCTACCATCACGCCCGAGACTCTCGAAGGGTTCGATCCGGAATTCGTCCGCGACCCGGCGTCGAGAGTCGCGGTCTCCTAAAGAGTGAAGCACGTTCAGTGGATCATCGCCGTCGCCGTCTCGGCGTTCGCGTCGCATTTCGCCTTGCAAAACGCGACGCCGATCGATCGCGCGCTGCCGTTCATCGCGCTCGTGATTGCGGTCGTGGCGTGGACGTTCGACGACGTCGCGACGCTCATCGCCGTACCGCTGTTGATGGTGGCGGAGATTGCGATCGCGGATGAGACGATGCGCCTGGTCGCATTCGGCGTGATCGTCGCCGCAGCCCTCATCCCTCGAATTTCGAGCCTCGAGCTTCGAACCTCCTCGATTCTCACGATTGCCTCGATTCTCGTGCTGCGCTGGATCCCGCGCCCCGATCACATCGTGCGCGAAATCGTCATCATCCTCATCGCCCTCGCCACGACCTGGGTCCTCGGCCGCACTCCTTTCGCCGTCACGGTTGCCGTCCTCGCGGCGCTCTTCACTCCCGCGGTTCCGCTGCGCACGCTCGTGCTTCCGCTGCTCGTGCTCGTCGTCGCGACGCTCGCGCGTCTCTTCGGCATGCCGCGCCTCCGCCTCGCGCTTCCCTCGGCGATCGCGCTCGCGTTCGCGCTGATCTTCTTTGCCTGGAGCGGCATCGTCGCGCGCGCGTTTCCGTATTTTCTGAAGCCGCCGCGTCCGATTGCCGAGCGTTACACGATCAACGCCGCGCTTCCCGCTTCGCGGTCGGAGACGTTCGTTGTGCCCGGCGATGCGCACGCGCTCATCGTCTCCGGCGCCAACGTTTCGCGCTTGCGCCGCGGCGCGCCCCTCGGCGTGATCGAGCCCGGCAACATCGCCGTGCGCATCGGCGACGCCGCCGATTGGGGCTACCTCCGACGCGACCAGTTTTTCGGCACGCACAATCCGCTGCCGCGCGATCCCGCGGGACAGCTGCGCGAGTACGGCTACGACGCCTGGATCGACGGCGCGGGCCGCATCGCATTGCCGCGCGGCGCGCGCACGATTCGCATCACCGCGGACGCGAGCCTGCCGCCCGGCGCGTCGCTGCAGGTCGAGGGATTCGAGATCGTCCGCCGATGATGATCTGGACGATCTTCGCGCTGGTCGCCTTGCCGCTCGTCGTCCTGCGGCGACGTACGCTCGTCGCGTACTACGCGACCGACATCGCGACGTGGCTCCTCGCGTTGCTGCTCCATCTGCGCTTCCCCGAAGTCGACGCGTACCTCGGCTTCGTCGCGGTTGCCGTCCTCAAGCTCGCAACGTTCTCGCTGTTTCTCGCACGCGGCACGGACGTCCGCTGGTCCGCGAATCGCGCCGCGCTCGTCGCGGCGATCGTCTACACGTTGACCATCCCGGCGATGCTGCGCACGCCGATCGACGGCGACGAGCCGTACTATCTCCTCGTCACCGAGTCGATCGTGCACGACGGCGATCTCGATCTTGCCAATCAGTACCGCACGATCGAGCACACCGCCAGCGGCCGCCGCGACCTCGGGCCGCAGTTCGGCGATCCGGTCGGCAAACACGGCGAGCAGTACTCGCGTCACGAGCCGTTCCTGCCGCTGCTGATGGCGCCCGGCTACGCGATCGCGGGACTTCCCGGCGCGATTGCCGTCATCGCGCTGTTCGGCGTACTCCTCGTCCGCTCGACCGTGCGCTGGATGGAAGACGAAGGCGTGAGCGACGCCGCCGCGCGCGCCGTCTTTCCGTTCTTCGCCTTCGGCCCGCCCGTGCTGTTCTACGCGACGCGCATCTGGCCCGAAGTGCCGGCCGCGTTTTTCTACGTCGAGAGTCTGCGCGGATTGCGCAATCAGCGGGTGCAACGCTGGCTGCCGGCGATGGTCGCGCTGGTCTTGTTGAAATTGCGATTCGTGCTGCTCGCGATCGGCCTCGTCGCGATGCATGTCATCCCGAGCGTAGCGAGGAACCTGGGCGGGCGGGGCGCGAAGACCAGACCTCGCAGCCCCTCCCGCCCAGGTCCCTCGCTCACGCTCGGGATGACAATCGTGGCGATCCTCGCGATTCCGCTCCTCATCGCGTACCTCGTCACCGGCAACGCGTTCCTCGCGCACAACTGGCGCGAGCTGGTCCCTGCCGGCAATTACGCGCGCGGCATCGCCGGCCTTCTCGCCGACGGCATGAGCGGCATCGCGTTCCAGGCGCCCTTCTATCTCCTCGGTCTCTTCGCGCTCACGCGCTGGCGCTCGTCGCCGCGCGGATTTCGCACCGGCATGCTCGCGTCGCTGCTGTACATCCTCTATCTCGCGCCGCGTCCGGAATGGTTCGGCGGCTGGGCGCCGCCGCTGCGCTACATCGTCTTCCTCACGCCCGTTCTCGCGTTAGGCGCAGCCGCGGTGTGGGACCGCGTCTCACCCGGCTTCGTCGCGATCATCGCCGCGTGGACGATCGGCCTCACGATTTACGGCGTCGCGCGCCCGTTCCGTCTCTTCCACATTTCCAATGGCGAGAACGCGATCGGCGAGTGGCTGTCGAGACACTATCTCGCCGACTTCTCGCGCCTCTTCCCGAGCTTCATCCGCATGAACGCCGCCGCGTGGATCGGCGTCGCTGTCGTGATCGCGCTGATTCTTCTCGTGATCCCGAAGCGCAAGATCGATCTCGCAATCCCGCTCTTTGCGCTTGCCCTCGGCATCGGCTTTCGCACGGGCTTGAATCCCGCGAACCATGTCGAGTTCGAAGACGCGCACGTGATGCACGACAGCAGCAAGCTCTATCCGAAGTTCTACACGTTGATGCGCGTGGCGTATCGCGGCGGATGGGTGCTCGAGGCGCCCGACTCGATCTCCTTTCTGGCGAACGAGGGAACGTGGAGGCTCGACTACATCAGCGGTCCCGGCGCGACGATCGAGCTCGCCGGCCGCACGTACCACGCGCCTGCGACCGATCGCTACGCGTCGATCCAGGTCGTCGTCCCGAAGTCGGGACGCGTGCAGCTGCGCTGCGTTGACGGATCGATCAATGTTGATCGGATGGTCCATGACTGACGTCGATTTGGAGATTGATCTGATCGTCCTCGACATCGACGGCGGTCCAATGCTCGACGAATGTCTCTCCTCAATCCGCGCGCAGACGGCCCCGCCGCGATCGGTCGTCGTATTCGACAACGGCTCGCGCATTCCGACGCGCGCACAGAACGTCATCCGCAGCGAAACGAACCTCGGCTTTGCACGCGGAGTGAACGAAGCGTTCGCGCACACGACGGCGCCGTACGTCGGCGTCATCAACAACGACGTCGTGCTCGATCCTGACTGGCTCGAACACGTGCGCGGCGCGCTCGATCGCGACGAACAGCTCGCCGCCGTGCAGACGATCATCCGCCGCCCCGACGGCGCGATCGACGGCGCCGGCGTTGACATCAGCGACGGTACGTTTCGCCAGATCGGTTACGGCCAGGAGATCGGCGCGCCGCTTGCCGTCGCCTGGGGCGTCTCCGCCACGGCCACGCTCTACCGCCGCTCCGCTCTCGGCGGCCGCGTGTTCGAAGAACGCCTCTTCGCGTACTACGAAGACGTCGAATTGTCCGCGCGCCTCCGCGCTTCCGGCTGGCGCGTTGCCGTGCTCCCCGTCGTCAAGGCCACGCATCGCGGCTCGATGAGCGCGCGCGTGCTCGGCCGCCGCGCGCTGCGTCTCCGCACGCGCAACCGCTACCTCGTCGCGCGCATGCATCGCGGCGCGGGACGCATCGGCGCGCTGTTGTGGGAAGATGCGCGGCTCGCGCTGCGCGGCCGCACCTCGCTCGCCGGCGTGATCGAAGGTCTATGGTCCAGGTTGTAGTCCACACCCCAGACGTCGTCGGCGAGCGCATGGCCGGCCCCGGCATCCGCGCCTCGCACCTCGCAGCGGAGCTGGCCAAACATTTCGACGTGACGTTGATCGCGCGAATGGAGGATAGGCAATCTTGCCTGTCCGGACAGGCAGGATTGCCTGTCCTCCACCACGGCAGCGCAGCCGCCCGCTCCGCCATCCGCAACGCCGACGTCCTCATCGGCCAGCCCGCGCGCGGATTCCGCGTGCGCCGCCCGCATCAGAAAATCATCTACGATCTCTTCGATCCCACCGTCCTCGAGCTGCGCGAGCTTTACGGCAACAAGCCCTCTTTGCGGCAGCGCGTGCATCTCGCGGCGGAGTGGTGGCGATTGTCGGAAGCGCTGATGCGCGCGGACCTCCTCATCTGCGCCTCGGCGAAGCAGCGCGAGTTCTACGCGCAGCTGCAGAGCAGCGACCCGTCGTGGATCGAAGTGCCGTTCGGTGTCGACCTGAACGAAGTGCGCGCATGCGAGAAGCCGCGCGACAACATCGTCGTGTGGGGCGGCGGGTTGTGGGAGTGGCTCGATCCGGCGAGTGCGGTCGATGCGATCGTGCGGCTGAATCGCGAAGGCGTGCGCGCGAAGCTCTTGTTTCTCGGACGCGCACGTCCGAACGTCAATCTGATTGATCGCCGCCGCGAGGATCGTTTCGATGACCTGCTCGTGCGCGGCGAAGGACACGTGGCCGCGAACGCCGAGTGGGTTCCGTATCGCGAGCGCCTCGCATGGCTGCGCTCCGGCAAAATCGCTATCATGCTCCATCGTCGTACGGCGGAAGCCGACTACTCGATTCGAACGCGGCTCTTCGACGCGATCGCCGCCGCCACACCGGTCGTGGCGACGGCCGGCGGGTTCGCCGCCGATCTCGTCGCACGCGAACGCCTCGGCATCGTCGTTCCGCCGGAAGACGCCGGAGCGGTAGCGGAGGCGATTCGAGTGCTGCTCACGAACGACGAATTCTTCGCGGCATGCGTAGAACGGTTGGAAGCGATCCGGCCCGGGTTCGCGTGGGAGGTCGTGACGCGTCCGCTGGTGGATGCGATTTTGAAATGGCAGTGATAGAAACCGATGTCATCCTGAGCGAAGCGAAGGATCCTCCGCGTCCTTGCGCCGGGGCTCCTTCGCCGTCTTCGCGGCTCAGGATGACGGATTTGTCCATCCTGATCGTGACGTGGAACAGCGAGCGCTGGATCGATCGCTGTCTTCGCTCAATCCCGGCCGCGTGCGAAGGGCTCGAATACGAAGTCGTCGTGCACGACAACTCGCACGAGAACATCGGCTTCGCCGCGGGAACGAATCGCGCGTTCGCAAAGTCGCGCGGCCGCTATGCGCTGCTCCTGAATCCCGACTGCGAGCTCGAGCCACGCGCGCTCACGCAGCTGTACGACTTCCTCGAGTCGCGTCCGCACATCGCCGCCGCGGTGCCGCTGCTCGTCGACGACCAGGGACGAGCGCAGCGCGAGTTCCAGCTGCGGCGCTTTCCGACGCTCGGCTCGTTCGCGACGGAAGTGTTGTTGCTCGACAAGCTCTTTCCGCGAAATCCGACGACGGCGCACTATCGCTATCGCGACCTCGATCTCACGGAGCCGCGCCGCATCGAACAGCCGGCGGCGGCGGCGATGCTGATCCGGCGCGATGCATTCGACGACGTCGGACCGCTCGACGAACAGTTCGCGCCGGCATGGTTCGAAGACGTCGACTTCTGCCGGCGCCTTGCCGAACGGAAGCGCGAAGTGTGGGTCGTGCCGGATGCGCGCGCGCGCCACTTCGGCGGCGCGAGCCTCGAGCACATGCCGGTCTCGCGCTTCATCGAAGTGTGGTACGCGAACATGTGGCGCTACGCGAAAAAGTGGCTGCGGCCGGCGGAGGCGGAAGGACTGCGCTGGATCATCATCGGCGGCATGATGATGCGCTGCGCGGCGGCGCTCGTCGGCGTGAAGCACCGCGGCGCGACGCGCGGCGAGGCGGTGCGCGCATACTTGAGCGTGATGAGGAATGCGTTCGGACGTTGGAAGCCGAACTGAGGGTCGTCTCGATCGTCGTCGTCACTTGGAACAGCGCGCGATATCTGCCGCGCTGTCTCGAAGGCATCCGCGCGCAAACGCATCGCGACCTCGAAGTGATCGCCGTCGACAACGCGTCGAGCGACGATTCCGCGTCATACTTTGATCGCGTCATCCGCAACGCCTCCAACCGCGGCTTCAGCGCGGCCGTGAATCAGGCACTCGCCGTCGCGCGCGGCGAATTCGTGCTGCTGCTCAATCCCGATTGTTTTCTCGCGCCCGACTACATCTCGCAACTGTTGCCGGTTTTTGATGATGAGCACGTCGGCTCCGCGACAGGCTTGCTGTATCGCGAGAGCGGAGACGGAGTCGACTCCGCGGGCATGCGGATGACGCGGAGCGGACGCCATCTCGACATCGCGGTCGCGCCGAAAGAACGGACGGAAGTGTTCGGAGTCAGCGGCGCGGCGGCGATGCATCGCATGTCCTTCCTGCGCGATGCCGCGATCGACGGCGAGATTTTGGACGAAGATTTCTTCGCCTATCGCGAAGACGCCGATCTCGCCTGGCGGGGGCGTCTCTTCGGCTGGCGCGCCGTCTGCGAGCCGCGCGCGATCGCGCATCACGTGCGCCGCGTGACGCCGGAGACGCGGCGCACGTTGCCGCCTGAAGTGAACATGCATTCGGTGAAGAACCGCTTTCTGCTGCGCTTCAAAAACGAAGGCGCATACCTCGCGCTGCGCAACGCGCCGTTCGAGCTGTTTCGCGACTTCGTCGTCCTCGTTGCCGCGCTGACGATCGAGCGGACATCGCTTCCCGCATTCGCCTGGCTATGGCGCAATCATGCGCGCGTGCACGCGAAGCGCCGCGCGATTCAGCAACGCCGCAAGGTGAGCGACCGCGAGCTCGCGAGGTGGTTTCGTTGAAGATCGCCATCCTCGGCACGCGCGGCGTTCCTCCCGCGTACGGCGGCTTCGAGACCTTCGCCGGGGAGTTGTCGACGCGGCTCGCGCATCGCGGTCACGACGTGTACGTCTACTGCCGTAGTGGAGCGGCGCCCGCTTCGGGCGCCGGTTTGTGCGAAAAGCCGGCGGCCGAAGCGGCCGCCGCTCCACTTTGGAACGGCGTCCATCGCATCGAGCTCCCCGCCATCCGCCACAAATACTTCGAGACCGTCAGTCACACGCTCCTCTCCGCACTCGACGCGCTGTTCCGCGACTTCGACGCCGTCCTCGTCTGCAACGCCGCGAATGCGTTCGTGCTCCCGCTGCTGCGCGCGAAGCGCATGCGTGTCGCCATCAACGTTGACGGCATCGAGCGCCGCCGCCGCAAGTGGAACGCGTTCGGCCGCGCGGTGTACGCGATCGGCGAGGCGTTCTCGGCAAGCTTCGCGACGGTCATCGCCGACGCGGAAGTGATCGCGCGCTACTACCGCGAGCAATATCAAATCGACCCGGTCGTGATTCCGTACGGCGCGGAGTTTCCCGACGAAGAAGACTCCGACGTGCTGCAGCGACTCGGCGTGAAGGACTACATCCTCTACGTCAGCCGCTTCGAGCCGGAGAACAACCCGCTCGAAGTCGTCCGCGAGTACGAGCGGCTCCGAAACGCGCCGCCATTGGTGATGGTCGGCACCGGCCTATACGCCCTCGACCTCGTCGCCGAACTGCATCGTCACGCCAGCGACAAGATCCTCCTCCCCGGAGCGATTTACGGACGCGATTACCGCACGCTCCAGCGCAACGCACTCCTCTACATCCAAGCCACGGAAGTCGGCGGTACGCATCCCGCGCTCATCGAGGCGATGGCCTCGGGTGGCCGCGTCCTCGCCCACGACACCCCCGAGAACCGGGAAGCGGGAGGCGATGCCGTCGGTTACTTCGATGTCCATGCGTCCGGCGAGCTGTCAGGCATGATTTCCGAATTCCTCCGCAATCCGTTGCAACGGGACGAGTTACGCGCGCGCGCCCGGCTCCGCGCGTCCCGGCTATACTCCTGGGAACGGGTCACGGATGCGTATGAGCGACTGTTCGGCTCGCACGGGCTAGACGCTTGATCTGCACGCGCCGTAGTAGAAGAAGCGAAGACTGACTGGACAATGCTGAAACAGAAGGCACTGGTGATCGCGAGAATCGTCTACGGAGTCGATCTCGCCATCACTACGGTCGCATTCTTCACGGCGTTCTACGTCCGCGACGTGCTTCTGCCGTTCGTCGATCCCGGGCACTTCCCGACCGGCCTCTATCCGCTGCAGGAGTATCTGAAGATCTACCCGATCGTCCTCGTGATCTGGTCGGTGCTGCTCTTCACGTACGACAGCTACCACTCGCACCGCACGATTCCGCTCACGCGCGAGGGAGTCAACACGTTCCGCGTCGTCGGCGTCGGAACCGTGCTCCTCGCGACGCTCGCGTATCTCATTCCGCTGCGCCAGCTCTCGCGATCGTGGTTCGTCCTCTTCGCGATCCTCTCCGCGACACTCCTGGTGGCCGAGAAAATCCTGGTACGCTCGATCGCGCGCTGGGTCCGATCGAAGGGCCTCAACTACCGGACGCTCCTCATCGTCGGCACCGGTCGCCGCGCCACCGACATCGCCCACATGATCCTCGGCCACAAATATTGGGGCTACAAGATTCTGGGCTTCGTCTCCGATGGCCACCATCTTTCCAACGGCTGGGCGCGCTATCGCGTGTACGGCAGCGTGCCCGATCTCAAACGCATCCTCGAGGCGCATGAGATCAACGAGCCGATCGACGAGGTCGTCTTCGCCGTCACGCGCAAGAAGCTCGACGAGATGAAGCAGATTTTCCTGATGTGCGAAGAGCTCGGCATCCGCACGCGCGTGGCGATGAACTTCTTCCAGAACCGCGTCGCGCGCCTGGAGATCGAAGAGCTGGAAGGCGTGCCGTTCCTCACGTTCACCACCACGCCGTCGAACGAAACGCATCTCGCGTTCAAGCGCCTCATCGACGTCGGCGTCTCCCTGGTGATGCTTGCGCTCGCGGTACCGGCGATTCTCATCGCCGCGCTGCTCATCAAGCTGACCTCGCCGGGATCGATTCTCTTCAAGCAGCCGCGCGTCGGCCTCAACGGCCGCAAGTTCACGCTCTACAAGTTTCGCACGATGATCGCGGACGCGCACGCGCGCCGCGAAGAGGTCGCGCATCTCAACGAGATGAACGGCCCGGTGTTCAAGGCCAAAGACGATCCGCGCGTCACGCCGGTCGGCCGCTTCCTGCGCCGCTTCTCACTCGACGAGCTGCCGCAGTTCTGGAACGTGCTGAAAGGCGACATGAGCCTCGTCGGCCCGCGCCCGCCCATCCCCGAGGAAGTGGCGTCGTATCACCGCTGGCACCGCCGCCGTTTGTCGATGAAGCCCGGCATGACCTGCCTCTGGCAGATCAGCGGCCGCAACGACATCGACTTCGACCGCTGGATGCAGCTCGACCTCCAGTACATCGACAACTGGTCGCCGACGCTGGACTTCAAGATCCTGCTGCGCACGATCCCCGCCGTCCTCTCCGGCAAGGGCGCGTCGTAGTGGTTGCGCAGTCGCGCGGTCTCGCGGTTGCGCGGCGGTTCTTCACCGCGTAACTGCGCGACCGCGTAACTGAGCAACCATATACTTCGGGCCCATGCCGAAGTTGGATCCCACCACCGCCGAATTCCGCAAGGCCGCGCACGCGATCGTCGACTGGATCGGCGATTACTTCGATCACATCGACGACTATCCCGTGCTCTCGCGCGTGCAGCCGGGCGACGTCGAGAAACAATTCGCGAGTGCGGCCTCGGAGACCGGCAAGCCGTACGACGCGCTGCTGACGGAGTTCGCGCAGAAGATCATCCCCGGGATCACGCACTGGAACCATCCGTCGTTCTTCGCCTACTTCTCCGTCACCGGCTCGCAGGCCGGACTTCTCGGCGAGATGTTGAGCGCCGCGCTGAACATCAACGGCATGCTCTGGCGCACGTCACCCGCCGTCACCGAGCTGGAGACGGTCGCGCTGCGCTGGCTGCGCGATGCGCTCGGGCTGCCGTCGCATCACTTCGGCATCATCAACGACACGGCGTCGATCAACGTCTTCCTCGCCCTCGCCGCCGCGCGCGAGTTTCTCGGACTGAACATCCGCGGCGAAGGAATGACCGGCCGCGATATGCCGCCGCTGAAGGTCTACATCTCCGAGCTGACGCATTCGTCCGCCGAAAAAGGTGCGCTGGCCTTGGGCTTCGGCCAGAAAAACGTGGTGAAGATTCCGGTCGACGACAACCTGCAGATGCGTCCCGACGCGCTCGAAGCTGCGATCGCGCGCGATCGGGCCGCGGGCTCGATTCCGTGCGTGATCGTGGCGACTGTTGGAACGACGTCCTATGCGTCCGTCGATCCGATCCGCGCGATCGGTGAGATCGCCGCGCGCGAGAAGATCTGGTATCACGTCGACACCGCGTACGCCGGCTCGGCAATGATTTGCCCTGAGCTGCGCGTGCATTGGGACGGCATCGAGTACGCCGACTCGATCGTCGTCAATCCGCACAAGTGGCTCTTCACGCAGGTCGACTGCAGCGTGCTCTACACGCGCCATCCGGAAACGCTGCGCGAGACGTTCTCGCTCGTCCCCGAATATCTGAAGACCGCCGACACCGCCGAGATCAACTACATGGACTACGGCCTTGCCCTCGGACGCCGTTTCCGCGCCCTGAAATTGTGGATGGTGATGGAGCACTACGGACTCGAGCACATGCGCGCAGTGATCCGCGAGCAGATCGGTTACGCGCAGCGGCTCGCCGCCGAATTGCAGAAGCGGCCCAATGTCGAGCTCCTCGCGCCGCAGTCCTTCAGCGTCGTCGTCTTCCGCAAGAAGGACGAGGACACGATGGCGCTCCTCGATCGCATCAACGCCAGCGGCGAGCTCTTCGTCTCGCACACGAAACGCGGCGAGCACTACGGCATCCGCGTCGCCCTCGGCAACGGCGCAACGGAGTGGCGTCACGTGGAGAAGATTCTCAGTTTCCTCGAATAGGTTTGCGCGGCAGAAACGACGACCTCAGGCGCGTTGCGCCGCTCGAAACCGCAGCACGTGAGGTGGCGATCAGCATGCCGCGAGGCGGAGCAATCCACGCAGCCGGCCGTGCCGGCTAGACGCGGCGCGACGCGGTCGCGTATGAATTTTCATGCGATCGATTGCGATCTGCTGTCTGCTCTTTTTTGCGTGCAACGGCGAGCTGCCGACGGAGCCGCGGATGGAAGCGCGGGAGGCGAACGTCATCGCCGCCGGATGCCCGGCACAAGCCGCGGCGCTCGATGCCGATGCGATCGTGATGAAACCGAACAGCGTCTACACCACGACGGTGCGCGTCTGCTTTCCGCCGGCGGCGTTGCCGTGGGATTTTCTCGTCGGTCCGCCGGAGATCGCCGAGGGACGGGCATCGATCGCCGCGGGCCAGAGCAGTACGACGCTGACGATCTTCGCGAAGTCGCCGGGAATCGCGGCCGTGACGTACAGCGTGCCGAGGTTCGGACACGCGAATTCGACGGGTCTGATCGGGCGCATCCTTGTCGCCAATTCATTCAAGCGACGCAGCGCCTCGCACTAAGTGCACGATCGCGTCGCCGAACGCTTCCAGCTTCGTGTCGCCGATGCCGTAGATGCCGCGCAACTCGTACGGTGTCGTCGGCCGCACGCGCGCGAGCTCGCGCAGCGTGCGATCGCTGAAGATCACGTACGGCGGGACGCCGCGCTCTTCCGCTTCGCGCCGCCGCCACATGCGCAGCGTCTCGAAGAGATCGCGATCGTACGCGGCGAGATCATCGAGCGGAGTGCGCGTCGCGCGTTTGTTCGTCGCATCCGCTTTCTTCACGGCCGGCTGTCGCAACCGCACGTCCGCGAATCCGCGCAGCACTTCCCGTGAGCGTGTGCCGAGGCGGAGGATGGGATACTCGCCGTCGGACTGCGCGAGAAACTCCTGTGCGATCAGCTGATAAATCCACTCGCGCACGTCCTGGCGCGTGTATCCCTTCAGCAGTCCATACGTCGACAATTCGTTGTGATGGCGCTCGCGAATCTTCTCCGTGTCTTCGCCGCGCAGCACGCCGACGACGTGCGAGACGCCCCACGACTCGCGCAGGCGATAGACGCACGACACGATTTTCTGCGCGATCGTCAGCGCGTCGGAGACTTCTTCCGTTTCGCCGAGGCAGATGTCGCAGGCATTGCAGTCTCCGGTGAACTTCTGGCCGAAGTACTCGACGAGCGCGCGATGGCGGCACGCCGCGCCGGAGCAGTAGCGGTCCATGTCATTGAGATGGCGCAGCAGCGAATCGGCATGCGCGGAATCGCTCGTCTCGGTCTTCAACATCGAGCGCCACAGCATCGGATCGGCGCCGGAGTAGAGCAGCACGCACTCCGCCTCGAGTCCGTCGCGTCCCGCGCGTCCCGATTCCTGTTGATAGTGCTCGACCGACTTCGGCATCGCCGTGTGCAGCACGAAGCGGACGTTCGAACGGTCGATGCCCATCCCGAATGCGACCGTCGCGACGACGAGATCGCACTGTTCCTTCGCGAATGCATCCTGCGCGACGCGCCGCTCTTCTTGTGTCAGGCCGGCGTGATAGGCGACGGCGTGATGTCCGCGTTTCTGCAGCTTTTCGGCGAGCGAGTCGACGTCGCGGCGGCGCGTGCAGTAGATGATGCCGGCCTCGCCGCGATGACGCTCGATCACGTCGAGCACCTGCTTCGCCTCGTCGTGGCGCGGCAGCACGCGGTAGGTGAGGTTCGGCCGATCGAAGTCTCCGACGAGCACGAGCGGATCGCGCAGCCCGAGCTGCGTGACGATGTCGCGCCGAACCTCGGGAGTCGCGGTCGCCGTGTACGCGTGCATCGACGCGTCGGGAAACTCGTCGCGCAGTGTGCGCAGCTGACGATACTCCGGACGGAAATCGTGTCCCCAATGACTGATGCAATGCGCCTCGTCGATCGCGAACGTCTTCACGTCCGCGCGCCGCAGCATCTCGCGAAAGTACGGCACCGACATCCGCTCCGGCGAAACGAACAGCAGCTTCACGTCGCCGCGCAGCACGTCGCGCTCCACCGCGCGTACTTCTGTCAACGGAAGCGAGCTGTTCATCTGCGCCGCCGGAACGCCGCAGGCGATGAGACCGTCGACCTGGTCTTTCATCAGCGAGATGAGCGGCGAGACGACGACCGTCACGCGATCCTGCAGCACCGCGGGCGCCTGATAGCAGAGCGATTTGCCGCCGCCCGTCGGCATGACCACGAGCGAGTCGCGCGAATCAAGCGCGGCCAGCATCGCCTCCTCCTGCAGCGGGCGGAGCGTGTCATATCCCCAATGTTTGTCGATGAGCTCGAGGAGGCGGGCCTTCACTGCTTGCAATGGTACCTCGGGTGGTGGACCGCCCACCCGGGTTGGAAAGGGATCGTGACGTCTTGATTCGCGCGCACTGCACCGGAAGGCAGAAGGCAGAAGGCAGAATGAAGAAACCCGCCCTCGAATTCGACGCGGTGGGACGGGCTTCTCAATTCTGCATTCTGCCTTCTGCATTCCGGTCCCGTGCGCGTAGATTTCGCGCAATATCGCAACACACGATGAGCCACTACGCGTGACGGTCCCCCCGCAATGTGCTATCTCTCCCCTCCCATGCACTCCGTCCGCGCCGGCGCGTCTCACGCGCAAGCGATCCACGCGATCGCCGAGCTGCTCGAGAAACTGCGCATCGAGTCGATGTTCGTCGGCAACGTCGCGCGGTCGGCGTGGCTCGGCAGCGAAGTCGAGAGCGGCGCGATTGATGTGCTCGCGTTGATGAATGCGCCGCAGAAGAATCAGATTGCGATGATGGCGTCGAACCGCGGATTTCGCGTGGAGCAGAGCGAGATCGAGCAGAGTGAGGAGTTGGATCTGGTGCCGCTCAACCATATTTCAGCAGGGGGCGACGTTCGCGTGCACGTGCTGCTCGCGAGCAACGCGCTGTACGGACGAATGATGAATAACGCGAAGCCGGCGCAGATCGACGAGCGCACGATTCGCGTCGCCGCCGCGGAAGACCTCGCGCTGATGCTGCTCGTCGGCGAAGATGAAGCGGCCGTGCGCAAACTAACCATGCTGCCGGAGTTCGATCGCTCCGCGTTCCACGATCGCCTCACATCCATCGGCCTGGGAGTCGCGGCCGAATGAACTGGATCGACCGACAGGATGCGCTCGACGCCGCGCTGCAGCGCGTCGGAACGCAGGCGGAAATTGCCGTCGACACCGAGGCGGACTCGCTGCATTCGTACTTTGACAAAGTCTGCTTGATTCAAATCTCCGTGCCGGATGAAGACCTGATTGTCGATCCGCTAGCGAACGTCGATCTGCATCGCTTCGGTGAATTGCTCGCCGATCCGTCGATCACGAAAGTCTTTCACGGCGGCGACTACGACCTCCGCATCATGCATCGCGACTTCGGCTTCGTCGTCCGCAATCTCATCGACACGTCGATCTGTGCGCAGCTCCTCGGATACGAGGCGTTCGGACTGGCCGCGCTGCTGGAGCGCCACTTCGGCATGAAGCTGAACAAGACCCATCAACGCGCCGACTGGTCGATGCGTCCGCTGCCGCCGGACATGCTCGAGTACGCGGCCACCGACACGCACTATCTCGCCGCGCTCGCCGCGAAGCTGCGCGAGGAGTTGCAGGCCCTCGGGCGGTGGGAATGGGCGGTCGAAGAATTTGCGCGGCTGGAGAACGTGCGCTATCGCGAAAACGATGACGACAACGAGCCGTGGCGGAAGGTGAAGAATATCGGCGGACTCGATCCCCGTTCGCTCGCCGTCGTGCGCGATTTGTACGAATGGCGCGACAAGCTCGCGCGCAAAGCGGACCGCCCGCCGTTCAAGATCATGGGCAACGACGCGATCGTCGAGCTGGCGAAAACGAAGCCGGCTTCGCCTCGCGATCTCACGGCCGTGAAGGCCGTGTCTCGCTATCACTCCGAGCGTTACGGCCGCGACCTCGTGCAGATCATTCGCGCGGTGCTGGAGATTCCGGAGGACGAGCTGCCGGAGAAAAACGCGCCGAAGCCGTGGATCCGCGACAAGGCGCTCGAAGCGCGCATCGATCGACTGAAGAGAGTGCGCGACCGTGTGGCGAAGGAGTTGAAGATCGATCCATCCATCGTCGCGCCGCGTCACGTGCTGACCGGCATCGCCACGACGAACACGCTCGACGTGCCGGCGATGCGCGAGTGGCAGAAGAAGCTGGTCGGCGGGGCGCTGCTCGCGGCGCTGGAGCCGGAGCGGAAACTGTTTTGACCGTTCCTTCTTCAGTTTATCCCGCGCGCAGACGCGGGATCTCGGGTTATCCCGCGTTGATCGAGATGATGGACGAGTCCCGCGGTATCACCCGAGATCCCGCGTCTGCGCGCGGGATAAACTAAGGGCCATGGAACGCGTCACCGAATATCAAGTCATCATCATCGGATCGGGCCCTGCCGGATGCACGGCCGCGCTCTATCTCTCCCGCGCGAACATCCAGTGCATCGTCCTCGAGGGCATGCAGCCCGGCGGACAGCTCACCATCACGACTGACGTCGAGAATTACCCCGGCTTCCCCGAAGGCATCCTCGGACCGAAGCTGATGGAGCTGATGCGCCTGCAGGCGGAGCGCTTCGGCGCGAAGTTCTCCGCGCTGGAGCCGGTCGAGCGCGTGAATTTTCTCGAGCATCCGTTCGAGGTGCAGACCGATCAGCGCATGTACGTCGCGCCGGCGGTGATCGTCGCGTCGGGCGCGTCGGCGAAGCAGCTCGGGCTGCCGAGCGAGCAGGCGCTGCAGGGCTTCGGCGTCTCGTACTGCGCGACGTGCGACGGATTCTTTTTCAAGCAGAAGAACATCGTCGTCGTCGGCGGCGGCGACTCGGCGATGGAGGAGGCGACGTTCCTCACCAAGTTCGCGAGTAAAGTCACGATCATCCATCGCCGCGAAGAGATGCGCGCCTCGAAGATCATGCAGGAGCGCGCGCTCAACAATTCGAAGATCGAGTTCATCTTCAACACGACCGTCGACGAAGTGATCGGTACGAAAGAAAACGGCGTGAAGCAACTGAAGCTGCGCAATCTGAAGACGAACGAAGTGACGGACTTCGATGCTCAGGGACTCTTCGTCGCCATCGGACACACGCCGAATACGCAGCCGTTCGCCGGACAGCTGATACTCGATCAGGCCGGCTACATCACATTGCCGCACGCGCATTCGACGGTGACGAACATCCAGGGCGTTTTCGCCTGCGGCGACGCCGTCGATCACATCTATCGGCAGGCCGTGACTGCGGCGGGCTCCGGATGCCAGGCCGCGCTCGACTGCGAGCGCTGGCTCACGCATGAGCGTATCACCGAACGCTGGGACCTGCCGAAGGGTGAGGAAGAGCGCGTGGATTAGCCGGCACGTCCGGCTGCGTGGATTGCTCCGCCTTGCGGCATGCTTGTCGCCACGTCACGACCTGCGGCTTCGAGCGGCGCGACGCGCCTGAGATCGTCGTTTCTGCCGCAACTCGTAGCCGCGCGCTACGCGACCCGGTCGCGTGCGCCTTTCTCACCCACCTCGCGCGCGCAATTCGCGCAGCAGTAGAACGTCCCATTCGCCTCGATGCCGTGTCCGATGACCATGCACCCACAGTGCGCGCAGCGCGGCGCGAGCTTGTGAATCGCGCACTCGAAACTATCGAACGTCCCGCTCCCGCGCGGCCCCGTTACTTCGAACGCCTTGTCGTATTCGTTCCCGCAAACATCGCATTTCGCCATGGTGCTCGCGACTGCACGTCCCGAGCCCGCGCTCTCGCGATGCCTTGTGGAGCGGCGCCCGCCCTCGGGCGCCGAGATGGAAACACGCGAAAACGAAAACGGCGGCCGAGGCGGCCGCCGCTCCACTGTGCGTCGCGAATGGGGTTAGAACGCGTTCAGGATGTACGCGAGCGGATTCACCGGCTGGTTGTTGATGCGCACTTCGTAGTGGAGGTGGGGGCCGGTGGAGCGGCCGGTCGAGCCGACGTAACCGATGACCTCGCCGCGCTTCACGCGCGAGCCGGGGCGCACGGCGTAGCTCGAGAGGTGGCCGTAGCGCGTCGAGTAGCCGTAGCCGTGCGAGATGTAGATGACGTTGCCGTAGCCGTTGGCCCACTCCGCTTTCACGACGATTCCATCCGCGGGCGCGCGGACGGCCTGTCCGACGGCGGAGGAGATGTCGACGGCGTTGTGCTGCCCCGGCTCACCGGTGAAGGGATCGGAGCGGCCGCCGAAGCCGTCGGTGAGGATGCCGCGCACGGGCGCGATCGACGGAGTGGAGGAGAGGAGCTGCGATTGCGCGACGAACTTCTCTTCGACGACGTTGAGATCGTTCTGCAGGCGATGCGAGCGGAACGTCATCTTATCGACGTCGTCGCGATACGGATTGTTGTTGTCGTCGTTGCGCACACCGCCCGTACCGCCCTGGCTCGACTCGTCGAGTGTCGTGATGCCGGCGATGATCGCCAGCTTGCGCGTGCGGTCTTCCACCGTGTGGAGCTGCGTCCGCAGCGATTCGACCGACTTGCTGAACTGCTCGTTGGCGGTTTGGAGCTCGCGGTTTTCGTTGCGCAGCTTCGACAGCTCGTGGGTCTGCGTGAGGGAGGTGAAGTACTGGACGGAGAAGAAGGTCGAGAGACAGAGCGAAGAGGTCACGAGAGACAAGATCGAGAACAGAAACCGGTGAGACACCTTCAACTTTCGGAATTTGGCCCGCGCATGCGGGACAAAGATGATCGTTGAATAGCGTTTATCCATGTGCACTCCCTGTGACCGATTCGTGAACTACGGCCCCGATGAACGAAGGGCGTATTCTGTTGAATGCGGTAGGTCGAGTCAACCCAAAAAGCACCCAATCTCGGAAGATCTTCGATAAATGTAAACCCTCGTAAATAAAGCACTTCCAGGCCAGAATTATGATGAAACCGCATAAAGCATCCGCGAAGTGGGATGTTCTCGTTCGTAATGTCAAATAAGTGTGGCGACTACGCGGGGTAGGGTTGTGATGAGCGTCACGCGGGCGAAATGTTGCACATCACTTGGCTGCGCCCGATGGCTGCGCTGATGGCAGACCGCGGGCTGCGCCCGATGGCGAGAACCAGATGGCGAGGAGCGCGGGCGTCTCGCCCGCCTCCCGGGGGCGGGCGCGGGACGCCCGCTCTCCTCGGATCCGCGCAGCCGCCATCCGGCGAAGCCGCAGTACAATCCGCGCCCGCATGCGAACCGGTTGGGACCAGTACTTCATGGGCATTGCGCACCAGGCCGCGACGCGCGCGACGTGTTTGCGCAAGCATGTCGGCGCGGTGATCGTCCGCGACCGCACGGTGCTCTCGACCGGCTACAACGGCTCGGTGCGCGGGCTGCCGCACTGTGAAGACGTCGGCTGTGTGATGGAAGAGGGGCATTGCGTCACGACCGTGCACGCCGAGGCGAATGCGATTCTGCAGGCGGCGAAGAATGGCGTGTCGGTCGACGGCGCGGAGCTGTACACGACCGCCTCGCCGTGCTGGAACTGCTTCAAGCTGATCGCGAACGCGGGCATCCGCAAGATTTACTACGGCGAGTTTTATCGCGACGAGCGCTCGCGCGAGACGGCCGAGAAGATCGGGATCGAGTTGATCGACTTGCAGATGCCGAGCTTGAAGTAGGCTCATGGGCTCAAAGGCGCATAGGCTCACAGTTGAGAAGCCTATGCGGCTGTGCGCCCGGGAGCCTGTGAGCCTGCTTTCATGATCGTCCTCGCCGCCGACACGTCTCTCCCCATCCTCTCCGTCGCATTGATCAACGACCAGACGCTCATCGGCGCGCTGGCGATGGAAGGGAAGGGATCGCGCAACGAGAAGCTGTTGCCGTCGATCGACTTTCTGCTGACGGAGAACGCGATCGACCGCGGTCAGATCGATCTCTTCGCCGTCACGCGCGGCCCCGGCTCGTTCACCGGCGTGCGCATCGGACTCGCGACGCTGCAGGGACTCGCGCTTGCGTTACGGCGGCCGGTGTGTGCGATGTCGACGCACGAGGCGATCGCGCACGGCACGCGCGGACGCGTTGCGGTTCGCGACGACGCGGGACGCGGTGAGTTTTACGTGTCCGTCTTCGAAGACGCGCGCGAAGTCGTCGCGCCGCATCTCGCGCGCGACGTGAGCGAAGCGAACGTGATCGACGTCGCCGAGTTTCTGCAACGCGACAACGTCGCGCTGCGCTGCGCGCGGCGCGCGATGGAGATCGGCGAGAGCGATCGCGACAGCGATCGCTACAGGGACGTGACGCCGATCTATGTCCGGCTGGCCGAGGCCGAGGTCAAGCTGCGGCAGAAACAGAATGCGTAGCGACCTCGCGATTGCGCCGGCGGCGGGGCGCGATCTCGACGCTATCCATCGCATCGAGCGCGACTCCTTTTCCGTCCCGTGGCGGCGGCTCTTCTTCGAAAACGAGCTGGCCGCGGAGCGGCGCTTCAACCTCGTCGCGAAGCGCAGCGGAGTCATCGTCGGCTATCTGTTCGCGATGTGGATCTTCGACGAGATGCACGTCAACAAGATCGCGGTGGCCGAGTGCGAGCGGCGGCAGGGAATCGCCGACGAGCTGATGGCGGAGTGTTTCGCCTTCGCGCGCGCGAATGAAATCCGCACGATTTCGCTCGAAGTCCGCAAGTCGAACCTCGGCGCGCAGGCGTTCTATCGCCATCTCGACTTCGAGTCCTCATACATCCGCCCGCGCTACTACCCCGACGGCGAGGCTGCGGTCGTGATGACGAGGGTGGTCTAGTGCCGCAAGCTAGACGTGCGCTCGTACTAGATCACGCCCACGGCTTCAGCCCATATGCCGGAAACTGGCGATGCGCACGTGTGAACTGCCGATCCACACATGGAAACTGACGATCCGCACGCGAGGACTGCCGATCCGCACGCGCGGACTGCCGATCCGCACGCGCGGACTGCCGATCCGCACGCGCGAACTGCCGGTCCGCACGCGCAAACTGCCGATCCGCACGCGCGAAATGACGATCCGCACGCGCGAAATGGCGATCCGCACGCACGGAGTGGCGATCCGCACGCGTGAAATGGCAATCCGCACGCGCGGACTGGCGATCCGCACGCGTGAAATGGCAATCCGCACGCGCGGAATGGCGATCCGCACGCGTGAAATGGCAAAACGCACGCGTGAAATGGCAAAACGCAGTCGTGAAATGGCAATCCGCACGCGTGAAATGGCGATCCGCACGCGCAAACTGCCGATTCGGAACGTGCGACTTACTCGGTATTACTGCTTTACTGCCGCGCAGGCTCCTGGCGAGTCGTGCGGTTTCAGCTCGAGAGTCCGCCTTTGCCACAGCGGCAGCGTCGCTGCCGCAGTCCAAAGGTTAATCGCGCCAGCGGACGACGTACGCCCGCGGACGCGCGAGCTGTTCGCGCAGCGCCGACGCAATCTCGCTCGAGCTCGATACCGGCTCCGCCTTCCGCGGCATGTTCGCGAGCTGTTCGGGCGTGGGGATGTTTTCCTGGATCAGCTGGGCCATCGGATCGGGCGAGATCCATTTTCCTTCGAGGCTCGCAACGCCCTTCAGCAGATCGACCGGCTCGATCGTCAGCCCCTTCGTGAATCCTTCCGACGAGATCGCATCGTGCGGCACGCGGACGGTGATGCGTGCGGGAAACGGATTGAAGATCAGGTCCGCCGACTCCGCGAACGTCTGCGCGCGCGCGTTCTGCTCATCCATCTTCTCCGCGATCTTCACCATCGAGTCGACGACCGCGTCGACGAGCGGCTGCTCGTCTTCGAGCACCGGCGGTTTGTCCTCGTCATTGCCGGCGATGACCGCGGCGAACACGTACTTCGCGCGGCCGGGATTGTCGTCGAGATAGCTGTAGAGATGGCGCACGGCGGTGAAGTAGCGCGCGACGTCGCGGCTCCACGCGTTCAGCTCTTCGTCGAAGCGCCGCTGCTCCTCGCGCGTCGCGCGTCCGCTCGTGCCGGGATAGATCGACAGCTCGCGCCAGCCGTCGCCGCGCACGAGGTTCATCGTAATCGACACGTCGGAGAAGACGCGCGGCAGATCGTCGGACGCGATCGTCACCGATCGCGTGACACTCTCCAGCGCGCGGTACTTGCGCTGCAGCGTCACGCGTTCGGACACCGGCGCGAGCCGTCCGAAGCGCACCGACCACTCGTCGTTGTTCGTCTGCGCTGCTTCGCGCGCCGCATCGACGCGCTTGCGTATCTGATCGTTGGCCGGCTTCATCTCGAACGTCGTCTGCGCGGTGACGGTCACGAGATCGCTGTCGTCCGCAAACTCGATCGTGACTTCGTCCTGCACCGGAGGGCGCGTGCAGGCGACGAAGAGAAGCAGAGCGCAGAGGACGGAGGGGAGAGCGCGGCGCATCAATCCTCTTTGATGGCGACGATCGGATCGAGGTGCGAGGCGATGCGCGCGGGGTACCACGTCGCCACGACGGACAGCACGATCGCGACGATGTTCACGCCCGCGATGTCGCCCGCGTCGAGCGTGAAGGGGAGGAAGCTGATGAAGTAGACGTCGGTCGGCAGCGGGACGAGGTGATAGCGGTTCGCGGCCCAGGCCATGCCGAGTCCGGCGATGTTGCCGAGGAGCGTGCCGCCGATTCCGATGAGCAGTCCGACCTGCATGAAGAGCGAGAGGATGTTGCCCTCGGTCGCGCCGAGGGTGCGCAGGATTCCGATCGACGGTCGCTTCTCGAGGATCAGCATCGACAGCGACGAGATGAGATTCAGCGCGGCTACGAAAATGATGAGCGAAATCGACGCGAACATCACGACCTTCTCGAGGCGTAGCGCGAGGAAGAGCGGGCGGTTGATCTCCTTCCAGGTCTTGAACTGCGCCCGCGGAAACTGTTTCGCCAGCGCCGCCTGCGCTTCTTCCGATTTCAGGGCGTCGCCGTACATCTCGATCGCCGTCGGCTCCCCGTTCGTGCCGAAGAGCGACGCCGCTTCCGATTGCTCGATCCACGCATCGGTGTTGCTCTCGTCGCCGGTCGGCTGCACGAAGCGCACGATGCGGTACTTCTTCCACACCGGCACGGGCCCGAACGGCGTGAGTCGGGTGCGCGGCGCGATGATGGTGAGGCGATCGCCGAGGTCGAGGCCGAGCGAAACCGCGAATCCGCGCGTGACGCGGATCGTCGGGATGCCTGGCGCGGCGCGTTCGCCCGCGTACGAGCGAAGGCGCACGGGCTGATGCCGCCGCTGATCGTCGGTCGTGCCGTAGCCGATGCCGCTGATGAACGGACGGACGTCGCGCAACCCGAGCTTCTTCGCGGCGGCGACGATCGCGTCGGCATTCGCGATCGTGTTCTTGCCGACCGGCTCGACGAGGAGTTGCGGGCTCGATTGCATCAGCCGGATTTTGATCTGTCCCTGCAATCCGGACAGGAGCGCGATCGAGATCAGCAATGCCCAGACTCCGATCGCGAGTCCGAGCATGCTGATGATCGAGAGAAACGCCGTGTGGGCCTGCTTGCGCGCGGCCCACAAGTAACGGCGTGCGATGCGGGACTCGAGAGGCATGGGCGCAGAGGCTCAGAGGCGCAAAGGCTCAGAGGCGCAAAGGCTCATAGGAGATCTTTGAGCCTGTGAGCCTGTGAGCCTGTGAGCCTATAACGTTCTATGTCGAAGTCACTGGCGGTGTGGGCGGCACGGGCTGCTGCGACGGATCCGTCACCGGCGGCGCGGGAGGCACGATTTTCTGCGCCGGGGGTTGCGGCGACACCGCCGGTGCCTCGGTCGCTTCGCGATACGCGGCCGGCGTCGGCTGGAACTGCATGCTCTCTTTCCAGTGCTTCTTCGGATAGAGCTCGAGCAGCGCGAGGTGCGTGAGTCTGGAGTCGACCACGCGCGGGTTCACCGTCACGTCGAGGAGCGCGGGGTTGATGCCGTACGCCTTCGCGTAGAGCTTCACCGCCTTGTCGGTGTTCTGATTTTTCTCTTCGATCAGTCCGAGTTGGAAGAGCGCGGCGGCGTGTCCCGGCTTGTACGCGATCGTGCGGTAGAACGCGTGGCGCGCGCCGAAGTCGTTGCCGCGGCCGGAGCGCACGAGGCCGAGGTTGTACCAGGCCGCGTAGAAGTGCGAGTCGGCGTCGACGGCGCGCTCGAACTCGCGCTCGGCATCCTTCGGAAATCCCTTCTGGATCAGCAGCACGCCGAGGTCGTTGTGCGCGCGCGCGGACGTTGGATCCTGGCGCACGCGCTCGAGCGCCTTCTGGGTCGCCGTGTCGAGGCTCGATCCGGTGTTGAGGTACTTCGCGTAGAACGGGTTTTCGTACGGATTCTTGTCGTGATGGATGAGATCCGCGCAGCCGGATAAGGACAGTACTGTCAGTGCTGCGACGCCAAGGAGGAGGAGACGTTTCATTCGATTTAGTCCTGATGAAGTGGTTTGGCTTTCAACTTCACCCGCCCGTCGATCGTCTCGACGCGGAAGGCGACGCTGCTCACGTGATATTTCTCGCGTACCGTTTCGCTCTGCTTCTGCACCATCGTCGCCAGCTGTTCGAGCGTCAGGTTCGACGCGCGTCCGAGCTTCTGGTGCTCCTGCTCGATCAGATCGTACAACTTGCGAACCTGTTCTCCGTTGCTTCCCGGCGCCATCTTTACATACGGATCGAGCGGGTCCGACGTTACGCGCGGGGGCGGGGGAGGCGGCGCCTCGTGTTTTTCGGGCGGGGCATTCAGCGCACGCTGGCGCATGCGGAAGTCGAGCGGCCCTTCCTCGCGCTCGCGCATCTTGCGCGCCCACATCTCGCGATATTGGTTGTAGCGCGAGAGGATGGTGTTGAAGCGGAAGCGGCGCGTGCTGTCGCGCATCTTCTGCTTATTGATCTCGTGGATGTAAGCCTCGATCTGATGGCGGTCGAAGCTGGGCGGGACCTTGATGATGTGCGTGAAGAACTGATCGTACTTGTTCTTCAGTCGCCGGATGTCTTCCTCCAGCTTGTCGAGCTCTTCGTCCTGTTTGATCACGGCTTACACTGTTCTAACGATATGGCAAAAGCTGCTGTGCGTGCCGGAGATTCCGTCCTGCGCGCGATCCCGTCCGTCGAGCGGATTCTGTCTGCGCCGGCGTTCGCGCCTCTCGTCGACGCGTTCGGACGCGAGCGCGTGAAGGAGCATCTCGCCGATCACCTCGCTTCCTTGCGCGCGTCGCGTGCGGCATACGACGAAATGGATGCGCGTGACGCGGTCGGCGCGTCGCTGGCGAGCGCGACCTCGTCGACGCTGCGCCGCGTGATCAACGCTTCCGGCGTCATCATCCACACGAACCTCGGACGCGCTCCGATTGACGACGTGATCTGGTCCGAAGCCGCGGAGATTGTGACCGGCTACTCGAACCTCGAGCTCGATCTCGACCGCGGCGAGCGCAGCGCGCGCGACGAACATCTGACCTCGCTCTGCCGCGCGCTCTTCGGATGCGAGGCCGCGGTGCTGACGAACAACAACGCCGCGGGGACGATGCTCACGCTGGCTGCGGTCGCGGCGGGACGCGAGGTGCTCGTGTCGCGCGGCGAGCTGGTCGAGATCGGCGGCGCGTTTCGCGTGCCGGACGTGATCCAGCAGGGCGGCGCGAAGCTGCGCGAAGTCGGAACGACGAACCGGACGCGCACACGCGACTACGCGGGCGCGATCGCAAAGAAAACGGCGGCGATCCTGCGCGTCCATCGCTCGAACTTCGACATCGTCGGCTTCACCGAGACGCCGCCGATCGCGGAGCTGGTCGCGCTCGCGCGATCGAAGAAGATCCCGCTGCTGTACGACGAGGGGAGCGGGCGCGTCGTCGACCTGGCGAAGTACGGTTTTGCGTCCGGTGCAACGATCCGCGAACTGATCGCCAGCGGCGTCGACGTCGTTACCTGCTCCACCGACAAGCTGATCGGTGCGACGCAGGGCGGATTGATCGCCGGCAGCGAGACGATCATCGCGAAGATCCGCAAGCATCCGCTGATGCGCGCGTTGCGCGTCGGCAAAGAAACGTACGCGGTCGTCGCGGCGACGCTACGGGCGTTCGCGACGGAAAAGCACGAAGAGCGCGTCCCGATCTACCGCATGCTCGCGACCTCGCTCGACGCGCTGCGCGCGCGCGCCGAATCGCTGACGCGCGGGACGTCGGCGAACGTGATCGAGTCGCGCTGCGCGCTCGGCGGAGGAACGACGCCGACGGAGACGATTCCGTCGATCGCGATCGAAGTGCCGGGAAACGCGAGCGCGCTTTATGCGCGGTTCCTGCGCGAGCAGATCGTCGGCCGCATCGTCGACGACTGCTTCACTCTGGAAGTGCGGACGCTGCTGGGGCAGGATCTTCCGCTCTGCCAAAAAGCATTGTCTGAATTTGCGCCCGCGACTCGGTGAGCAGCCGCTCCTTGTCGCGCACGCGCAGCCCTTCGGTCGGCAGCGGCGTTCCGACTTTCACGGTCACGCGTCCCGCGCGGATGAAGCGCGACTTCGCGTTGTACACGTCGTACGTGCCGTCGATTGCGATCGGCACGATCGTCCGGTCCGATTTCAGCGCGAGCAGGAACGCGCCGCTCTTGAACTCGCGCATCGTCCGCTCGCGCGAGCGTCCTTCCTCCGGAAAGATCACGATCGTGTTGCCTTTGCGGACGCGCTCCGCCGCGAGATCGAACGACTTTTTCGCCTTCGACCTATCCTTGCGATCGATCGGGATGAATCCCGCGCGCGCGATCGACCAGCCGAAGATCGGAACCTTGAACAGGCTCTGCTTCGCCATGAAGCGGATCGGCTGCGGGATCGCGGCGAAAACGCAGGGGATGTCGAAGTAGCTGTAGTGATTGGCGACGAGGATGTAGCGCTGGTCGGGTTCGAGGGCATCGAGGTTCTCCGTGCGCAGGTCGATGCCCGCCGCGCGGACGAGCGAGCGCGCCCAGAGACGCACGATTTTGTCGATCAGCGGCGACGTGTTGCGGAACAAAGCAACGATGATCACGGCACTCGACAGCGGGATCGTGACGAAGACGGCGGCGATCGCAACCCAGAACGTGCGCAGCATGTGCGGTGTTTTATAGATTGAGATGGTGTTGATCCGCTACTCGCCTCCCTACGACTGGCCGCTGATCTTCGGCTGGCTGCGCGCGCGTGCGATCGAAGGCGTGGAGGTGGTGAGCGAGAGCGACTACCGCCGCGACGGCGTGATCGTGCGACATGACGCTGCGCAGAATGCGTTGAACGTGCCGAGGAAATTTGCGGCGCGCGCCCGGAGACTGTTCGACGTCGACGCCGATCCTCGGCTGATCCGCGCGGCGTTCGCGAAGGACAAGCTGCTCGCACCGCGTCTGCGCAAGCGTCCCGGCGTGCGCGTGCCCGGCGCGTGGGATCCGTTCGAGCTCGCGATTCGCGCAATCGTCGGCCAGCAAATCAGCGTCGCCGGCGCCCGCACGATCCTCGGCCGCATCGCGTCTGCAACCGGCTTCATCCCCGAGCGTCTCGCCGACGTCACGCTCGACGGCATGCCGCGCCGCCGCGCCGAAACGATTCGCCTCCTTGCACGCGCGGTCGTTGCGCACGACGGACTTCCATCCGATCTCACATCGATTCCCGGAATCGGTCCCTGGACCGCTCAATACATCGCCATGCGCCTCGGCGACGCCGACGCGTTTCCCGCCGGCGATCTCATTCTTCGCCGCAACGCCGGAAATCTCACAGAGCGCGAGCTCCTTCGGCGTGCGGAAGCGTGGCGCCCGTTTCGCGCTTATGGAGCAATGCTCTTATGGACTACACCCGCATAGAAACGCCGATCGCCAATCTTCTCGTCGCGCGCAACGAGCGCGGCATCACCTCGATCTCCTTTCGTGGAACGGAGGAGGACGATTGGGTCCGCAATGACGATGCGTTCGCCGACATCCGCGAGCAGATGAACGCGTATTTCGCGAAAGAGCTGCGCGTGTTCAAGCTCCCGCTCGCGCCGCGTGGAACGCCGTTCCAGCTCGACGTCTGGCGCGCGCTCCGCGACATCCCGTACGGCGAGACGCGCTCGTACGCGCAAATCGCGCGCGTCATCGGCAAGCCCGAAGCGATCCGCGCGGTCGGCGCAGCCAACGGCGCGAACCCGCTCCCGATCGTCGTGCCGTGTCACCGCGTGATCGGCTCGAACGGCTCCCTCACCGGCTTCGGCGGCGGCCTGGAAGCGAAGCGCTTTCTGCTCGATCTCGAGCTGTACGTTTGATCGTCATCCCGAGCGTGAGCGAGGGACCTGGGGCTCGGGTGGCGGCACGAAGCTCGTGCAACGCAGCCCCGCCCGCCCAGGTCCCTCGCTCACGCTCGGGATGACATGCATGTCACCCCTCCGGATAGAACACGAACAACCGGCAGCCATCGACCGATCGCGGCGAATGCGAACTGCCTGCGGGATGGTGGAGAAACGTGCCGGCGCGATAGACGTTCGCGCCGTCGTCGAAGTCGCCGGACAACACGTACACCTCTTCCGGTCCCGGCACGTGATAGTCGACGCCCGGCCACTGCGCGCCCGCCGGGATCTCGACTTCGAGCGCGCTTCGCGCACCCTCGCGCCAGATCTCGCGCACGCGCACGCCGTTGCCGGGGAAGCGCTCTTCGATCAGCGAGCCGGCGACGACGTTCGACACGTCCGGCGTTTCCGTCGCTTTCAATCCGAGCGTTTGTTTGATGCGCTCGATCTGTCGCAGATGCTTCTCATCGTGATTCTCGATGCGCTCGTACATCTGCGCGATCGTGATCGGTCCGTAGTCAGGATGTTTTCCTTTGCGCGCGAGCTCCTCTTCGGTCAGTCGCGCCTTCAAATCGAGATTCATCCGCCGGTGAAACCAGAACTGTTCGAGCAGTTCCGACAGCGGCTCGCGGCGATGAACGTTCGCGACCCACTGCTCCTGCTTCAGTGCCGGCACATCCGGCTCGTCGACCGCGAGCGCCGTGCGGATGCGCACGGCGTACACGAGCTCGAGATCGCCGAGATGCGCGATCACGTCGGCGATGGACCACTTTTCCTCCGCCTCCGGCCGTTGCAGATCCGCTTCAGGGATTCCGTGAATGGCGAGCAGGAGTCGCGAATGAAAGTTCATGACCTTCATTTTGTTCGATTTTCGTGAGCCGAGGCCAGCTCATAGTTGCGATAAGATGCATGAGGATTGTTCATGAGCTGCTGGCGCCGCCCCTCCGCCATTCGGGCACGTCGCACCGAGGAGAGCGGGCGTCCCGCCCGCCCCCGGAGGCGGGCAGGATGCCCGCTCTCCTCGGTGCGCGGGGGAGAAGGGCGACAAACAACAAGTGTCCCGAGTGGCCGAAGGGCGGGTAAGGGGCGCTCATGAACGTCGAGCTTCGCCATCTCCAGCTCGTCGACGCCATCACCTCCGAGGGAAGCCTCACGCGCGCGGCGGATCGTCTGAATGTCACCCAGTCCGCGCTCAGCCATCAGCTGCGCGAGATCGAAGACCGTCTCGGCACGCCGCTCTTCCTGCGCGTCAACCGGCGCCTCGCGCTCGCGCCGGCCGGCGAGCGTCTCCTCGCGTCCGCGCGACGCGTGCTCGCCGACATCAAGTCCGCCGAGGAAGACATCGCGCGGCTGGCGAACCACCAGGATGGCGTCGTCCGCGTCAGCACCGCCTGCTACACCTGCTACTCCTGGCTCCCGCCGCTGCTCGCTCCGTTCCACAAACGCTTCCCCCGCGTCGACGTCGAGATCGTCCCCGAAGTGAAGAGCAACGCCGTCGACGCGCTCCTCGACCGCCGCATCGATCTCGCGCTCGTGCACGAAACGCGTCGCGATGCGCGCGTACGGCTCACGCCTGTCTTCGAAGACGAGATCGTCATCATCACCGCGCGCAACCACCCGCTCGCGAAAAAGCCGTTCATCGAGCCCGAAGACCTCGCCGCCGAAAACGTCATCCTCCACACCCCGCCCGACGAGAGCTTCTTCGCCCGCCAGCTCCGCGCCGCGGGCGTCCGCCCGCGCCGCCTGTCGAGCGTCATGCTCACCGAGGCGATCGTCGAGCTCGTCCGCGCGGGCCTCGGCGTCTCGGCAGTGCCGCGCTGGACCGTCGAGCGCGCCGGCGTCGCGACCGTGCGCTACACGCGCAAAGGGTTGTGGCGGAGGTGGAACGCGGCGACGTTGAAGGGGGAGATTGCCGAGCCGATCGGGATGTTGATCGAGTTGATTCGGGAGGCTCGGGATTAAGCGATGACAATCGCAATCGGCCTGAGCTGATTACTTTTCGGATCAACTTCGACACCGAAGTTCGCGAGGGCTGTTGCTCCAAGGACATAGGGCGAGCCCGGCGGAGCGAGCACCACGGGACAGGTCAGCGATTCTTCGTAGCCCGGAATCGTGAAAACTGCTTCGATCAGTAAACGATCGTCCCTGCCGCCGCGCGAAGCCGTGATGTCGATGTCGCGAAGCCTGTCTTCGGGCACCGAGGTGTAGAGGTCGCGCGGATTCACCCAGAACTTTTCCTCGAAGGTTTTCGACGGAACATGGGGATTCGCGACCTTGACGGAAACCTGAAACATGTCCGCGTTACAATATCGCGCTCGCAAATAATGGAATTCCTCGCCCCCGTCCTCTGTCCAATCGGATGCAAATTAAGGAGAACAACGTGTCCGAGACCTTGATGGCGGACGTCGCCGAAGAAGTGGACGCGCGGACCGAGCCGATCGTCAATGACTTAACGATTCACGTCGCAACCGTGAACGGCTCCGGTTCGCAATCGTCGAACAATGTCCTGATGCGCTCGATCTTTCAGATGGGCGTGCCGGTCAGCGGGAAAAACATGTTCCCCTCGAACATCGCCGGCCTCCCGACGTGGTTCACCATCCGCGCGAACAAGCACGGCTGGATCGGCCGCAAGAAAGAAGTCGACCTGATGGTCTGCATGAACGCGCAGACCGCGCGGGAAGACGTCGAAGCACTGCAGCCCGGCGCCTTGTGCATCTACGACGCGCCGCTGAACTGCAAGACGATGCGCAACGACGTTCACTTCTTCGAGGTGCCGTTCGCGAAGCTCGCCGCCGACCTCTCCGAGGACTCGAAGCTGCGCAAGCTGCTGACGAACATGGTCTACGTCGGCATCGTTGCGGAGCTGATCGGGATCGAGCGCGACGAGATCCTGGCCGCCATCACCAAGCAGTTCAAAGGAAAGCAGAAGGCGGTCGCCGCGAATGTCGCCGCGATCGACAAAGGCCTCGAGTGGGCGAAGGCGAATCTGCCGAGGCAAAACAAGTGGCGCGTCGAGCGGATGAACGCGACGCAGGGAAAGATCATCGTCGACGGCAATGCCGCCGCGGCGATCGGTGCGATGTTCGGCGGCGTCACGGTCGTGACGTGGTATCCGATCACGCCGTCGTCGTCGCTCTGCGAGTCGCTGATCGAGTACATGAAGCAGCACCGCATCGACGAGAACGGCAAAGCGACGTTCGCGATCGTGCAGGCGGAAGACGAGCTTGCGGCGGTCGGAATGGTGTTGGGCGCGGGATGGGCGGGCGCGCGCTCGATGACCTCGACCGCGGGTCCCGGCATTTCGCTCATGGCCGAATTCGTCGGCCTCGGATATTTCGCCGAGCTGCCCGGCGTGATCTGGGACATCCAGCGCGTAGGTCCGTCGACCGGACTTCCGACGCGCACCGCGCAGGGCGACATCAACCAGGTCGCGTTTCTCTCGCACGGCGATACCCAGCACATCACGCTGATTCCGAACAGTGTCGGCGAGTGCTACGAGTTCGCGCAGCAGGCGCTCGATCTCGCCGAAGAATTCCAGACGCCGATCTTCGTTCTGTCCGATCTCGACCTCGGCATGAACAACTGGATGTCCGATCCGTTCGAATATCCGACCAAGCCGATCCGCCGCGGCAAAGTGCTCACCGCCGAACAGCTCACCGAGCTCGAAGGAAAGTGGGGACGCTATGCCGATGTCGACGGCGACGGCATTCCCTGGCGCACGCTGCCCGGCACCGATCATCCGTTCGCGTCGTACTTCACGCGCGGCTCGGGACACGACGCGATGGCGCGTTACTCCGAGCGCCCCGCGGACTACAAAGCGACGGTCGATCGTCTCCAGAAAAAATACGAGACCGCAAAACTGTTCGTACCGCGTCCGGTCGTCGACACGCGCGACGGCGCGAAGATCGGCTTCATCGCCTTCGGCACCACGCACTGGTCGCTCGAAGAGGCGCGCGATCAACTGCGCCGCGAGAAGGGAGTCGAGACCAGCTACTTCCGCCTTCGCGCGCTGCCGTTTACGGACGAGTTGAAAGAGTTCGTTGCGACGCATGACCGCGTGTACGTCGTCGAGCAGAATCGCGACGGACAGATGGCGGACCTGATTCGCCTCGAAGTCGGCGAGGACCAGCGCAAACTTCGCAAGATCCTGCACTACACGGGACTGCCGCCCGACGCGCGGACGATCACCGATGCGGTGCTGCAAATGGAGTCGACGATCGGGCTCGCGGAGCCGCTGTTGCTGGTGCGCGCACTGCCGACCCTCGGCGGCACGGCGCCGGCGGTGATTCCAACCATCGTTCCGCAGACAGGATCGCGCGAAGTTCGGGCGGCGGAGGACTAGTCATGGCTGAAAGCACACTGAAGATCGGCAGCGGCGAAGCGATCAAAGAGAACAAGCTCGGACTGAAGGCGACGGATTACGGCGGCGGCAAGTCGACGCTCTGCGCCGCCTGCGGCCACGACGCGGTCTCGAACCAGATCATCCGCGCGTTTTTCGAGATGAGCGTGAAGGCCGAGAAGGTCGCGAAGTTCTCCGGCATCGGCTGCTCGTCGAAGACGCCCGCGTACTTTCTCTCGCGCTCGCACGGCTTCAACGCCGTGCACGGACGCATGCCCGCGGTCGCCACCGGCGCGATCCTCGCGAACCATACGCTGATCGGCATCGGCGTCTCCGGCGACGGCGACACCGCATCGATCGGACTCGGACAGTTCATGCATCTCGTCCGCCGCAATCTGCCGATGATCTACATCATCGAGAACAACGGCGTGTACGGGTTGACGAAAGGGCAGTTCTCCGCGACCGCGGACGAAGGCTCGAAGCTGAAGACCGGCGTGATCAATGATCTGCCGCCGATGGATCTCTGCGCGCTGGCCGTCGAGCTGGGATGCGGATTCGTCGCGCGCGGATTCGCCGGCGATCCGAAGCAGATGGTGAACATTCTGAAAGCCGCAATCGCACACAACGGCTTGTCGGTGATCGACGTGATCTCGCCCTGCGTCACCTTCAACAATCACGAAGGGTCGACGAAGGGCTACACGTACTCGAAAGAGCACGACGAGCTCTTGCACCAGATCGGCTTCGTGCCGGAGTACGAGCCGATCGAGATCGACTACGAGCCCGGGACGGCGCGCGTGGTCGAGATGCATGACGGCTCGAAGATCGTGCTGAAGAAACTCGAAGAAGACTACGACCCCGCCGATCAGGTGATGGCGCTGCAGCGACTGCACCGCGCGACCGCAAACGGACAGATGCTCACCGGCATCGTGCACCTCCGCCCCGAGAAGAAAAACTTCATGGAGATGTTGAACGTGGTCGACGAGCCGCTCAATACGCTGCCGCTCGAGAAAACGCGGCCGCCGAAAGAAGCGCTCGAGAAGATCATGCGCGACCTCATGTGAGGCGCACAGGCTCATGGGCTCATGGTTTGTTTGTGAGCCCGTGAGCGCTTGCGGCTGGCATCCTTGCTCCGGCGAAATGATTTTTGATATCATGCCGGAATGAATTCAAAACAGATCAACGACTTTCTCGATCACTTCACGCATCTCCTCACCCGCGGCGATGTCACGAGCATCGACGTCCGCGCGAAAAGCACCGGAGGGAAACGCACCGATCAACTCGCGCTGGTCGTCGGCGTGGTGCGGAAACGGCCGCCGACCGAGCTCGCCGCGGACGTGTTGATTCCGCCGCGCGTGGAAGCGAACGGCGTCGAGTTGCCGACGGACGTGTTCGAGGAAGGCGAGCTGCGATTTGCGGTGGCGGAAGGCGGCGGTAAGGTCGCGACGGTCGGACTGAAGCGGGCAGGCTCTCTCGGAGTCAACATCAATTATCAGGGCGCGTACAACCTTCTCAGCTGCGCCCACGTGCTGACCGCGTTCGATCCGGGCTTCATCGGCAAGATGATCCAGTACGCCGACGAGCCGGGGATGAAGTTCACGGATCTCGTGCCGGTCAGCGGGCAGCAGCCGGTCACGTTCTACGAGAGCTCCACTCAGAAGAATCCGGTGCTGAACACGTCTGACGTCGCTTGGGGAAACATCACTCCGGCCCTCGGTTCGCCCAGCATCAAAGCCATTGGAGTACCGGCCGGCATCCGGGCAGCGGTGGTCAATGAAGCCGTGCAAATCTACGGTGGAGAGAGCCAGTCGTTGGAAAAGACGAAGGTGCTGAGCACGACTGGGCGAGTGACGGTGCGGTCCGTCTACTCGGACGACAGCACGATCTATTCGTTCTGGCAGAACGCGATCTCGCTGGATGCGACGACGGCGGTGTTCATGGCCGGCGATTCCGGATCGGCGGTCGTGGCGACATCGGACCAAAAAGTGATCGGTCTGCTGTTCAACATCGGATTGTTCACGATCTACGCGTGTCCGCTGTAGTCAGCGTTTCTTCAGCGCCGCCAACCGCGACTTCGCCTGCTCGTTGTCGGACGCGATCTTCAGCACGTCCTCGTAGCACGTCTGCGCGCGCGTGATCAGGCCTTCGGCGCGATAGAGGTCGCCGAGCGAGATCAGCGCGTCGGTGTTGTTCGGATCGGCGGCGAGCGCTTTTTGAAAACTCTCCGCGGCCTCGCGGCGCCACTTCGGATTGCGCTCCTGGCACGATCCGAGGAGCACCCACGCCTCGGCGTGATCGGGGAGGAAGTTCACGGTCTGCTTGAGCAGGACGATCGCGCCGTAGTAGTCGCCCGCCGTCGCGAGCTCTTTCGCTTTCGTGAAGTTCTGCGTCGCGATCATCTGCTGCGTCAGCCGCTGGTGGATCGCCGCCTCGCTACCGCGGCCCTGCGCGTGCAGCAGTTTGTCATACACGGCGCGGCGGTTCGGATCGCGAAGCAGGTCGCTCGCTTCCTCGATGCGGCGGTTGATCGCGCGTATGGTGTCCTGCAGCGCCGCCGGGTACGTCGTCGCATCGAAGCGCTTCCGCATCAAGTCGCTCTGGCTGATCACCTGCGCGCGCGTCGCGGCACGCGGGATGTCGAGCACCTGGTAGTGATCGAGTAACGGCAGCTGCTTCGAATACGCGACCGTGCGCAATGAGCGTTGGTCGTCCGGACCGATCGCCGCGAGGAGCATGAGATCGCGCTGCATCTCGTCGTAGTCCGAGGGCTGCGGCGCGCGCCGTTCGAAGACGTGATACACGCCGAGGGACAGCATCGCGATGACGACTTTCGCGACGATCGCCGACTCCGATGGAAAATGTTTGAGAAATGTCTCGATCATCATCGGCTCGTGCAGCGCCGCCGCGACCTCGCGCTCGTGATCGCTCATCGGCAGCGCGTCGATGCGGAAGCGGGCGTCGCGATCGATCTCGATCTCGCGCTTGAGATCGCCGAGCGAGCGACGGAGCACGAGCCCGTTCGTGATCGCGCGGATGCCGTCGAGGAACAGCGACGCGGTCGACGACACGAACACGCGCTTCTCCGGCGGCAGCGGCTCGTCGTCTTCGAACGCGGCCGTCCCTTCGTCGAGTGAAAACAGCGGTGTGAACTGCGCCCCCAGCCACTCGCGCATCAGCGTCTGCCGCGTCGAGAGGTCGAGCAGACTCGACTCGTGCATCTTCGCGACGGCTTCGTTCGCGTCCGCGCCGAACAAATCACGCGCGCGCTCGGCGGAGACGACTCCGCGCTGCACGAGAAAGTATGCGAGCGAGTCTTCCGGCTCGGGCGATGCAGCGAGGACCAGCTCGCCCTGCGCCCAATACAGCACGCGCTTGAGCGGAGGCTTGACCACGGTGAGCGAGCCGCTTCGCCGCTGCTGCAACACATCGCCCGCAATGACCGCGAACGGTGTGATCTCGATCCGCTCCAAACTCACGCGCGATCCACTTCCCGGGAACGGGGACCTGCCTTCACCGTCTTGACGGTGCTTTTAGCACAGTTCAAGCCGAAGGCGCGCTCTACCGGATGTCCGATGGCGGATGGGCGGCGCAACTGGCACGTTTCGGGCTCTAACCGACAGAGAATTTCGGCGGAGGCTGCCGTAGTTGAGGCTGTTTGCAGGTATGAAGACGATGATGAGGTACGGTTGGGTGCTCGCGGCGCTTCTCTCGTTCGGCGCTGCAGCGTTGGCCCAGGACTTTCCGAGCGAGCCTTACGATTTTCTGTCCGCCAAGTTGGCCGCCGAGGAAGGGCGATACGACGAGGCGCTGGACAAGATCAACGCTGTCATTGCGAAGAATCCCAAAGATCCGGTGCTGCTCTACGAGCGCGCGATGATGCTGATCGATGCGGGACGCATCGATCGCGCGGAGCAGGAGCTGCGCACGATCGCGACGAACACTCCCGACTTCTACGACGCGCAGCGGATCCTCGGACGTCTCCTCCTCGATCGCGCCGGCGGCGACCGCGCGCGCGTTGACGAGGCGCTCAAGCATCTGCAGGCCGCGTACAAACTGAATCCCGACGATCTGATGGCAGGACTCGCGGTCGCGCAGATTTTCATGTCGACCGACCGGCTTGCCGAGGCCGAGCGCGTGCTCGCGGCGATGGTCGAGCGGATGCCCGATCAGCGGTCGCTCAACTACAGCTACGCGCAGGTCCTGACGAAACTCGGGCGCGGCGCCGAGGCGAAGCCGTACCTCGAGCGCACCATCACCGCCGATCCGAATTACGGGCCGGCGATCATGCAGTTGATCGAGATCTATCAGCAGGAAAACGAATGGCACAAAGCGGCGGAGCTGCTGCAGCCGCTGATCGACGAAGATCCGCTGAATGCCGACCTGCAACGCCAGCAGGGATTCTTCTACCTGCGCGCCGGCGACGCGCGCAAAGCAGCCGATCGTTTCAAAGTGCTGGTCGGCGCCGATCCGAAAGACTCGCGCGCGCGATATTTCCTTGCGGAAGCGCTCAACGATCTCGAAGAGTATGCGGACGCGGAGAAGCTCTACCGCCAGCAGCTTGTCGAGAATCCCGATGATCCGGAGCTGCTCTCGAGCTTCGGCCTGAGTCTCGTCGGACAGAAAAAGTGGGACGAGGCGTCCGCGACGTTCAACCAGCTCCTCACGCACAGCGATCTCTCCGAGCCGCTGACCGCGCTGGCGCGCACGCAGCTCGCGAACATCGACCTGCAGAAGGGCAACTACGACAAGGCGATCGAGAACGCCAGGTCGATCTTCATCTTCCGCGACAAACCGAACACGCAGGCGATCAACATCGCGCTCGAAGCGATGAAGAAACAGAACCGCAAACCCGAGGACGCGCTCGCGCTGCTGCAGCCGCTCGTCGCGAAATTCGGGACCGATCCGTTCGTGAATGCGCGCTACATCGAAGCGCTCATCCGCGCGGGGAAGAAAGACGAAGCCGCGAAGAACGCCGCGCAGCAGTCGAAGCTCGGCACGCGCAACGTGATCACGACGGCCGAGGCGTACGTTGCGGCAGGGGATTCGGCGTCGGCGGTTGCGCTGATGAAGAGCGCGGCCGCGGCGAAGCCAGATGAAATCGACCTGCAGTTCGAGCTCGGCTCGGTGCAGGACCGCTCCGGCGATCGCGCGGGCGCGGAGAAGACGTTCCTGTCCGTGCTCGCGAAGAACGAGAACCACGCGCCGACGCTCAATTACCTCGGATACATGTGGGCGGAGAACGGCGTGCACCTCGAAGAAGCGCACGAGATGCTGACGCGCGCGGTCGGACAGGAGCCGGACAATGGCGCGTACATCGACTCGCTGGGCTGGGTCTACTTCCGCCTCGGCAAGCTCGATCTCGCGGAGAAGTATCTGACCGACGCGACGCGTCTCCTGCCGAACGATCCGACGGTGCACGAGCACCTCGGCGACGTGCTGGCGAAGCGCGGCAACACCGCGAAGGCGCTCGAGTCGTACAAGACGGCGCTCAATCTCGAGCCGGAGGCGAAGGAAGTCGATTCGCTGCGCTCGAAGATCGCCGAGATCGAGCGGAAGTCGTCGCACGCGACCGAGCGATGAGACGCAGCATCGCGCTGATCGCGCTCCTGGCGGTCGTCGCCTGCCGCACCGGACGTCCGGCGGGCGTCGCGGTCGTCCCGTTGAGCGCGGCGACGCGCGAGGACGCGATCGCGCAGCTCGCGCAGCGCCGCGCGAATTTCCATGGGATGAAGAGTCTCATGCGCGTGCGCGCGACAAACGGAAAGACGACGCAGTCGTTCCGCGCGCAACTGATCGTGCACGACAACCAACGAATGGAGCTGATCGCGTACACGCCGGTCGGTACGACCGCACTGAAGATGAAGGCGAACGGCTCGCGGATCGAGAGCGATCCGGAAGTGACGCCGGAGGCGTTCGCATTTCTCCGCGACTCGGGCCTCACCCCGGCAGAGATGGGAATGCTGGTCCTCGGGTTGCCGCCGCGCGACGATACGACGTGGACGTTCACCGCGGGCGGATTGGCGCGGGTCGACATCGGTGAAGTCATGGCCGTTTTCGATCCGCCGGCGTTCCCAGCCAAACGCGTGACGATCTCGACGACGCGCGACCACATCGAGATCGAGCATTTGGAAGTGGTGTCGGAGTGATCGAAGTCCGTGCGCACGCGAAGATCAACTGGTCGCTGCGCATCACCGGAAAACGCGCCGACGGCTATCACAATCTCGAGACCGTCTTCCAGACGATCTCGCTGCACGACACGCTGATCTTCCGCGAGTCAGACGAGCTGTCGCTCACGTGCGACGACCCGTCGATTCCCGTCGACGAATCGAATCTAGTTCTCCGCGCCGCGCGCGCTCTCGGAAAAACCGCGGCGATCGAATTGCGCAAACGCATTCCGGCCGGCGGCGGGTTGGGCGGCGGATCGTCGGACGCGGCCGCGACGCTGCGCGCGCTCGGCGGCGATCGCGAGGATCTTCCCGAAATCGCGCTCTCCCTCGGATCGGATGTTCCGTTCCTTCTCGTCGGCGGCACCGCATACGCGACCGGCCGCGGCGAAGTTCTCACGCCGATGCCGCCGATCCAGGCGTCACTGCTGCTCGTGCTCCCGGCAGAGCGCGTGATGACGAAAGACGCGTTCGCGCGTCTCAAACATTATTCGGAACCGCTCGGCTACGATGCCTTTGTGGGTGCCGCTGCCCTCAGCGGCACCGCGAGCGCTGAGGCCAGCGGTCGCCACAACTTTACGAACGATTTCGAAGAGCCGGTCTTCGCGATGCTGCCGCAACTGCGCGAATACAAGCAGCGCCTTCTCGACGCCGGCGCGACGTGGGCGGGGATGAGCGGATCGGGATCGACGATCGCCGGACGCTTCGAAAGCGCCGCCGCACGGGACCGCGCGGCGGCGCACTTCGCGGATCTGCGCGTGGAGCGCGCGGAAACGATTACGGGCGTTTAGGAACGCGTTCCATGTGCATCGCCACGCTCGTTCCGCTCTGGAGCGTGTAGATGCCTTCGACGTCGAGCTCGAGCGGCGAGCGGATCTCGACGTAGCCTTCGATGAACGTGCCGACCGGCATGTTCAAGTGCGCGTAGATGCTGCGGCACTCGATCTCTTCGGTACGCGACGGCGGAGCCGGCATGGCGAAGAATGCGGAGAGCTGGCCGGGGACTTCGTCGAAGTGCCCGATCGAGAAGCGCTTCTGCACGGTGATGTTCGTGTTCGAGAAATTCTTCACGTTGATCGACGTGAAGTACGCCCCCGGCGCGAACGCGAACGCGGCGGGCTCGGCGGCGCTGGTCCTGCCGCAGATGAATTTCGCCGAATAGAGAAACTGCTGCTGCGCGAACGCGGAGCTCGCAACGAGAATGAGAATGATTCCGAGAATCAAACGTTTCATGACCGTCCTCCACACAGATAGTGCAGAGGACAGTCGAAACGTTTCATCGAATCACGTACCGGCGACGGAGACGTTCTCGAATACGAGCGTGCTGGCGAGACGCCCGCGCTCCTCGGATTTACGCGCGCTTCCGCCGCCGCACCCGCAGCGATTCGAGCTTCTGATCGACCGCGCGCTCCGCTCGGTCGATCGCGCTCGCGTCGTTGCGGAGGTAGTAGGAGAAGTTGGCGCCGAAGAAGAGCGAGTTGAGCTCGAAGGCGAGTTGCGCGGGATCGACGGCAGGATCGAGATGGCCTTCGTCGACCGCCATGCGGATTGCTTTTTCGAGTGCGCCGATCCAGTCGTCCATCAAACGCCGCACGGTATCGCGGACGGGACCGGGTCGGCCGTCGAATTCGAATGATGCGGCGGCGAAGAAGCATCCGCCCGGAAAGACGCCGCGTCGCAAATAGGACAGCCACGAGCGGCAGATGGCGAGGAGGCGAGGATAGCCGCGCGGTTCGCGGAGCGCGGGCGTGTAGATCTCGTCGATGAAGCGCTCAGCCGCGGTCTCGATCGCCGCGATCTGCAAATCCTCTTTGGAGCCGAAGTGGGCGAAGAGACCGCTCTTCGACAAGCCGAGGTCGTCGGCGAGGCGGCCGATGGTCAGGCCTTCGAGGCCTTCGAGCGACGCGAGATCGACCGCGCGCTCGAGGATCGACTGCCGGGTGCGCTCACCTTTCATGCGTACGCCGGAAGATCCTTCAAAAGCTCTTCATGCGCAACACGAAAATCGCGGCTCCACTTCTCGGGGCGGCGCGACGCCGGATCGATGTTGACGACGCTGCGCTCGCCGCGCGCGTGCGGAACGCGTCCGTCCTCGCTCGAGCAGAAGAAGCCATACGTGCACGTGAAGTCGTCGAGCGCATTTACCCAGAGATCGACGCGCAGCGCGTTCTCCTCGAACGACACCGGCGCGAGCTGCTCGATCGCGCAATCCCCGCCCGCCGGCGCGCGCCCGTCGAGCGCGATGATCGCGTGATCGACATGCTCGACGAGATTGAGCGGATCCGAGAGAACGTTGTGCAGCGGCGAGAAGAAGACGAATTTGGGGTTGAGGTCCATGATCGTGCCTCCTTGTTGCTGGAGTGAAAATAGCACGATCGTTCGTTTATGTGCAATCAGTCCCCATAAATCGAAACATGCGCCACCCCGTCCGCCCCCATCCACCCGCGGTACATGCCCTCGGTGTTGAACGGCATCGCGAAGTTGCCCTTCGCGTCGAGCGCGATCACGCCGCCGTCGGCTCCCGGGACGGCTTTCAGCGTCTTGTTGATCACTTGATCCGCGGCTTGCTGCACGGTCAAGCCTTTGTACTTCATCAGCGCGGCGATCTCGTGCGCGACGGTCCAGCGGATGAAGTACTCGCCCGTGCCGGTGGCGGAGACGGCGCAGGACTCGTTGTCCGCGTACGTGCCCGCGCCGATGACGGGCGAGTCGCCGATGCGGCCGTACTGCTTGTTCGTCGTGCCGCCGGTCGACGTCGCCGCGGCGAGATTTCCGTATTGATCGACCGCGACCGCGCCGACGGTGCCGAAGCGGTTTTCCGGCGCGCGCTCGAGCTCCGCCTGCGGTTTTCCCTGCTGCTCTTTCACCAACTCGTCCTGCAGCGCTTTCCAGCGGCGCTCGGTCCAGAAGTACGACGGGTCGACGATCTCGAGTCCCATCTTCGTCGCGAACAGCTCCGCGCCGCGGCTGGCCATCATCACATGCTGCGACTTCTCCATCACCGCGCGCGCGGCGGTGATCGGATTTTTGATGATCGTCACGCCGGCGACCGATCCCGCCTTCTTCGTCTTCCCGTCCATGATCGCGGCGTCGAGCTCGTTCTTTCCCTCGTGCGTGAACACCGCGCCCTTGCCGGCATTGAAGAGCGGCGAGTCTTCCATGAAGCGCACGCTGGCCTCGACCGCATCGAGGCTCGTGCCGCCCTTCACCAGCACCGCCTGCCCGATGTGCAGCGCCTGTTCGAGTGCGGCGCGATACTCCTTCTCGCGGTCCGCAGTCATATTGGAGCGGTTGATCGTTCCGGCCCCGCCGTGAATCACCAGCATGATTTTCTTCGTCTCCTGTCCGGCGGCGATGAGGGCGAACACGAAAGTTGCAACGCTGAGGAGAAGGCGCTTGAACATACTTCGTACACTAGCACGCGCGATGCGCGTGACGCCGCTGCTGATCCTGTTCGCGATTGTGGGCCCGGCACTCTACGCGCAGAGCCCGGCGGCGGATTGGCGGACGATCGAGACTGCGCATTTTCACGTGCACTTTCCGCGCGAATACGAGCAGTGGGCGACGCGCGCGGCGTCGCGGCTCGAGTCGATTCGCGAGGCCGTGTCGAAAGAAGTCGGCTTCACGCCGGCGCAGGTCGTCGACGTCGTGGTGATGAATCCGATCGCGGAGGCGAACGGCAGCGCGTGGCCGCTCCTGAAGTCGCCGCGCATGATCTTCTACGCGGAGCCGCCCGGTCCCGACGAGTCGATCGGCAATTACACCGACTGGATCGACCTCCTCGCCATTCACGAGTACGCGCACACCGCGCACATGCTGCGGCCCTCGCGCAATCCGCTCGAGCGCGCGCTCGTTCCGTTCGATCCGATCGTCTTCCGCGCGCCGCGTTGGGTCCTCGAAGGCTACGCGACGGTGATCGAAGGACGACTGACCGGCGCGGGACGTCCGAACGGAACGTTTCGCGCGCTGTTGTTGCGGCGATGGGCGGAAGCGGGACGGTTGCCGTCGTACGGCGAGTTGGACGCGAGCCGAAAATTTTTCGGCGGATCGATGGCGTACCTGATGGGCTCCGCGTTTCTCGAATGGCTCGAACAGAAACGCGGTCCCGATTCGCTGCGAAACCTCTGGCTGCGATTGACGGCGCGGCATCGACGTTCATTCGATGAAGCATTCACGGGCGTCTTCGGCGATCGCGCGGATCGGTTGTACGGCCGCTTTCTCGCGGAGCTGACCACGTCGGCAATCGAGCTCGATCGCGCGCGCACGCTGCAGGAGGGAGAGCTGTTTCAGGAGACGTCGCGCAATTCAGGCGAGCCGGCCGTTTCGCCGGACGGAAAACAGATCGGGATCGTGATCCGCGATCGCGATCAGCCGGACAAGCTCGTGATCTGGTCGACGGGCGAGCCGGCGGAAGAAGAGAAAAAATTCAAGGAGCGCGTGGAGAAAATTCTCGAGCGCGATCCGGAAGACGTCGGACCGCTGCGCGAGAAGCCGCTGCCGCGCAAGGCGATTCACACATTGATTCTTCCCGACGGCGGCGACATCAACACGCCGCGTTGGATGCCCGACGGCAAGTCGATCCTCTTCTCCCATCGCGCGCCGGACGCCGAAGGGTTCCTGCATTTCGATTTGTATCGGTGGGACTTCGAGAACGTCACGCGCGTCACGCACCTCGCTGATGTCCGCGAAGCGGATCCGTATCCCGACGGGGTCAGCGCGGTCGCCGTCCAGAGTCGCTACGGCATCACGCAACTCGCGACCGTCCATCTCGCCGACGGCTCGCTGATCACCGCGACCTCGGAGCTTCCTTCCTACGAAGTCATCTACACGCATCCGCGCGTGAGCCGCGACGGACGATTTGCGTACGTCGCGCATACGCGCGGAGAGTGGACGCTATTCGTCGACGGCAAGCCCGTGCCGCTCCCCGGCGACGCATCGTCGCCGGAGTGGATGGGAAGCTCCGTCATCGCGACCGTCGCCAAAGGCGGATTCGCGGAACTCCATCGCGACGGCGTCATCATCACCACAACGCGCGGCGGCGCCTTCGATCCCGCGCCATCACCCGACGGCCGCATCTTCTTCATGAGCCTCGACCCGGACGGCTACGTGCTCCGCGTCCTCCCGGCCAACACGAACGCCGCCACCTTCACCCCTCCGCCCGCGCCCTTCGCCCCCATTCCCCCACACCTCGTCACGCAATCACTCCCGAAATCGCACGCCTACGGATTGGGCCGCCAGGAATTCTCCTGGTTCGCCGGAACCAACGTCGCGCGCGGTCATCGCGCGCTCGAAGCAGGCGCGCGCCTCGGCGATGTCGTCGGCCGTCTCGACACGCTGCTCATCGCCTCGATCGGCAGCGGCAATGCGCCGGAAGGCGTCGCGCTCGCGAGCACATGGCGCGGATGGCCGATCGAGTTGCAAGCGCACGCGTTCCGGACGGACGACGACACCGGCATCGAGCTGCGCGCGCGATGGACGCACTATCGCCTCGCGCTGGAGAGCGGGCGTCTCGCCCGCCTCCGGGGGGCGGACGAGACGTCCGCTCTCCTCTTCGCGAATGCGTCCTACTCGCTGCGCCACGTCTTCGGCTCTTGGCGCATCGAAGAATCGCTGCGCGTCGACGTCGACGACGCGCATCAGCGCGGCATTCTCGGCGCGTCGCTTCGCAGCGGCTCGTTCCGCATCGCCGCGCAAGTGCAGCACGATCGCGGCGACGAGCTCGTCCTCGGCGGGCTCGCGTCGTCGATCCTGCCGCGCTCGGCGTACGCACATCGCATCCTCGATCCCGCACTTCCGGTAGCGGCGCTGCGCGGGAGCGACTACGATGGATGGCGGATCGAATCGACAGTGCCGGGACTTCCGTTTACCGCCTTCTATCAGCGACATGAGCTCGGCGGCGCGCGCCTGTCCGTCTATGGCCTCGAGGCGGAGCTGCACAGCGATCCGTTCCCGATCCTGAAACTGCCGGCGCTCGGTCTCACCGCCGGCGTCGCGCGCGCGAATCAACGCACCAACTGGTGGCTGGGCATGCGGTGGCGTCCGTGATCCACATTCACAACGGAGACGTCGTCGCGCAGCTCGCGAAGCGCGCGAACATTCCCGGCGATCACGTCGCGTTCCGCGAGTCGCTCGTCACCGGACCGGTCACGCCGGATGACTGGATTGAGACGCGCGCGAACGCGCTGGCGGCGTTTTTCGGCGAAGACCTCCTGCGCGTGCGTACGAGCCTCATGGAACAGGAGCAGATGCTCGACAGCGCGCCATCGCGCGGCGAGATCGTGCTCTGGTTCGAGCACGATCTGTTCTGTCTCGTCCATCTGCTGTACATCCTCAATCGGCTTGGCACAGCAAAGCTCTCTTTGGTTTGGTGCCCGACGCCGCTCGGCATGATGGAAGAGCGCGATCTCTTCCTCCGCTTCGAGTCGCGCGGCGCGGTGACGCCCATGATGGTCAAGGCTGCGCGCAGCGCGTGGCAGGCGTACACCGCGGAAGACCCAACCGGAATCAATCCGCTCCTGACGCGCGAGCTGCCCGACTTCCCGTTCCTTCGCGAAGCGTTCTCACTGCACGCGTCGCGTTTTCCATCGACGCAAAACGGCCTCGGCGCGATCGACCAGCGCATCCTCTCGGTTCTCGCCAACGGCGCGCTCGAATTCCCCGCGCTCTTCCCGCAGGTCGACACCGATCCGCCGAAATTCGGATTCGGCGACGCACAGGTGATGGCGACGCTGCGCGATCTCGCGGCGCGCCCCGTGCCGCTCATCACGATGACAGGCTCCGCGCCGAAGACCCTCTTCGCGATTACGCCTGCCGGCGAGAACGTGCTGAGCGGCGAGATCGACGAATGCAAGATCAACGATCCCGACGCGTGGCTCGGCGGCGTGCATCTGACGAAGGAGAATTTGTGGCGCTGGAACGGCGCGACTCTGAGCCTCTCGCCCGCCTAGTACGCTTTCCGACGCGCGACGATCTCGAGCTCGCGGGATTGCTCTTCGAGCCGAAGCGGAAGTCGAAGCGCGCCGCGATCTTCATTCACGGAATGGGCGGCTCGTTCGAGTCGCGCCGCACGAACATCCTCGCGCGCGCGTTCACGAATCGAGGTATTGCCTGGTTTGCGTTCAACAACCGTGGCTCCTACATCATGCGCCGCGGCGGCGGCACGGCGATGGAGAAAATTCGTGACGGCGTGCAGGACATCGACGCGGCGATTCGCGAGCTCCGTCGCCGCGGCTATCGCGACCTCACACTCATCGGCCATTCCACCGGCGCCAACAAGATCGCCGTCTACAACATGTACACGCGCCGCAATCTCGCCACGCGCTACATCCTCCTCGGCGGCGGCGACGACACCGGCCTCTCATTCTCCTACCTCGGCGCGCGCCGCTTTCACGACGCGCTCGCGAAAGCGCGCGCGATGATCAAGGCGCGCCGTGGGGACGAGCTTGCGCCGCGCGCAATCGCGCCGCACGTCACGAGCTGGCGCTCGTTCTATGACATGTCCAACCCCGACGGCGACTACAACGTCTTCCCGTTCCTCGAAATCATGCGCGGCACCCGCCTCTCCAAACGCCCGCGCTTCCGCCATCTGCGTACGATCCGTAAACCGACGCTCGTCCTCTACGGCGACCGCGACGAATTCTGCTTCGGCGACGTGTCGGGCTGTGTCGCGATTCTCGCGGACGCGATCGGCGCGCGCACGAACTTCGAGATCGCGACGCTCGCAGATGCGGACCACGGATTCAACCGACACGAGGAAGAGCTCGCGCGCGTGATGCTCGATTGGATCGGCTAGGAGCTTGCGCGGCAGAAACGACGATCTCAGGCGCGTTGCGCCGCTCGAAGTCGCAGGTCGTGACGTGGCGACAAGCATGCCGCGAGGCGGAGCAATCCACGCAGCCGCCCGTGGCGGCTAAAACACACTCGCCAAAACCTCAAACGACTTCAACTCGTGTCCCAGGAAATTGCGCCGCACCGTTCCCGCGAGCGAGCGCACTTCGAGCAGCACTTCGATCGGCGCGCTGAACTCGGAGACCGGCAAACGCACGATTGCGTCGAGCGCATCCGCCGCGTCGTTGCTGATCACGAACGCGTCGCGACCTGCGCAGTCGCCGCACACGAATCCCTCCCGCCGCGAGTCGAAGCGCAGCGGGCGCGCGAGCGGGCCGCCGCATTCGATGCACGCTCGCAGCGACGGGAAAATGCCGGCCAGTCGCAGCGTCCAGATCTCCGCGTACGCGACGACGGCCATCGGCAACGCGCCTTCGAGCAGCGCCCCGGTCGTGCGATCGAGCAGTCGATAAATCAACTCCGCGGGATCGTTCGCCGGCGCGAACGTGTCGACCATCTCCGCGATGTACGTCGCGGACACGCTGCTGACCAGGTTCTGCTGCGCGGGGAAGAGCGAGCGCACGAGGTCGACCGACTCGATGCGCACGACCTCGTCGGACTCGCGCTCGCTGTAGCCGATGCGCACTTTCGCCAGCGGCTCGAGCGCCGCGCCGAAGCGGCTCTTGATCGCGCGCGCGCCGTACGCCCACCCCTTGCGCTTGCCGTGATCGGGCGTGAGGAACACCACCATCTTGTCCCGTTCGCGCGCCGGAACGGTGTGCAGGATGATCGCTTCGGTGCGCTCGATTTTCACCGTGACATGATAGGCGCGTGCTCGTTCATCCGGCCGAGGCGAGGAGACAGTTCCGCGAGTATGCGTCGGGAGAGATTACGAATGAGAATCTCGCCTGGGGCGCGCTGCTGATCGCGCTCGAAGACAATCCGCGCATCGATCCGCATCACTACCTCAACGAGCTCGACGCGCTGGCATTGCGCGCGCTGCATCGCTGCTCGCGCAATGAACCCCCGATCTTCCGCCTCGGGCATCTGCACGCCGAGGTGTTCGACGAGGCGGGATATCGCGGCGATGAAACGAACTACTACGACCCGCGCAATGCGTACCTGCATGAAGTGATCGAGCGCAAAGTCGGACTGCCGATCACGCTCTCGATCATTTTTCTCCACGTCGCGGCGAAGCTCGGGCTCGCGGCGGCGGGCGTCGGATTGCCGGGGCACTACATCGTCAAAGTGCAGTTCGAATTGAACGAGGTCTACGTCGATCCGTTCAACGAAGGCTCGACGATGACGATGATGGAGATCGAGAAGCTGCTGCATCAGATCAGCGACGGCACGATCGAGCTCACCAGCGATCACCTCCGCGCCTGGAGCGGCCGGCAGACGCTGCACCGCGTCCTCGGCAACCTGCAGAGCATGTGGATGCGCACCGGCGATCCGCGCAAAGCCGCCGCCGCGCGCGAGCGGATGGAGATCCTCGGCGCATGAGGCTCGTCGTCACCGTTTTTTCGATCGACGAGATTCGTCCGGACTACGACACGGTCGAATTACGCGCGGAGAATTTGCCCGATCTCGATCTGCGCGCGCTGCGCGCTGCGACCGACAAGCCGATCATCCTCACGTATCGCGGCTCGCGCGCGCCGGACGTGCGTCGCGCGTTGGACGCGGGCATCGACTTCGTCGACGTCGAATGGCACGACGGAGTCGAGATCATCGCGCCCGAGCGAACCGTGCTCTCGCATCACGACTACGAAGGAATGCGCGACGTAGAGTCGATCTTCGCCGCGATGCGCGCGCGCAACTGCGCGTACACGAAGATCGCCGCAACGCCGCACAACTTCGCCGACAACGAGCGACTGCTGCGTCTCTTGCCCGGAACCGTGATCGGCATGGGCGAGCGCGGCCTCTACTCGCGCATCCTCGCGCCGTTCCTCGGATCGGAGCTCGTGTTCGTCGCCGGCAACGCGATCGCCGCGCCCGGTCAGCTCACGCTCGAGCGCGCGCTGGCGATTTACGGACGTGATGGAGTGGTGCGCGCCTCCGGCACGCCTTCGGGCGGGGGCGCGCCGGAGGCGCGCACCACTCGCGTATTCGCGATCCTCGGCAATCCCGCAGGACACAGCCTCTCGCCGACGGTTCACAACCGACTCTTCCGCGAGAAAGGCGTTCCCGGCGCGTACACGATCGCTTCGTTCGAAATGTTCGACGAGATCAAGGATGCGTTCCTGCGCGGCGAGCCGTGCGGCCTCAGTGTCACGACTCCGTTCAAAGAAGACGCGTTCAGGTTCGCGGAGAATGACGAGATGGGTGAGAACGCGCGACGCGCGCGTGCGGTGAACACGCTCGTGAATGTTCGCGGGAGGATCATCGCGGACAACACGGACGTCGACGGATTCAAAGCGCTGTTACCGGAAGCGCGGAGTGCAGCGGTGTTAGGCGCAGGCGCCACCGCCCGCGCTGCCCTCGTCGCGCTCGAAAATGCGCGCATTCCAACAACCGTGTTCAATCGCACTGTGCACCCCGGCATGCAGCCACTCGACAAACTCGCAACGTTCGACGGCGATCTCATCATCAACACGCTCCCCGCGAACGTGGCACTTCCCATCCCGCCGTGCGACACGTACATTGAAGCGGCCTACGGCGGCGCGCCGCGCGAAGTCGAGGCGCGAAAACGCATTGGAGGCATCGAGCTGCTGCACGCGCAAGCGGTGCGGCAGCATCAACTGTTCATGAAAGTGTTCGAATGAATGACTACGACGTGATCCCGGTGGTGCGCGAGCTAAGCGCGGACACGCTCACGCCGCTCGTCGCGTTCGCGGCGCTCAGCGGCGGCGAGAACGTGGAGGCGTTTCTGTTCGAGAGCATCGAGCGCGGCGAGAACGTCGGGCGCTACTCGTTCATCGGCTTCCAGCCGCGCCGCAATCTGCGCATCGACGCGACGACTGCCAATCCGGTCCAGCTGCTCAACGGCGAGCTCGTTCCGCTGCGCGTGAAAGGCGAAGACCAGCTCCCGCCGTTCTTCGGCGGCGCAGTCGGCTTCTTCGGCTACGGCGCCGGCGGCTGGGTCGAGGACATCCCCGACACGCACCCGAACCACCACGGCATCCCCGACGCGAAGCTGCTCTTCTTCGACAATGTCGTCGTCTTCGATCACGTGATGCAGCGTCTCTATATCGTCGCTAATGTCTTTACGAAAGAGGACACGATCGAGGACGCCGAGCGGCGCCTCGAGAGCGCGGTCGAAAAGCTTCGCAACGCGAACGTCGATCCGATCTCGTTCCCGCACAACACGCCTGCCGCGACGTTCACTTCCAACTTCACGCGCGACGCGTTCGAGCAGATGGTGCGGGACGCGAAAGAGGAAATCGTCGCCGGCGAGATTTTCCAGATCGTCGTCTCACAGCGATGGGAGACCGACTTCCCGACGAACCAGTCGCTGACGCTCTATCGCGCGCTGCGCTCGATCAATCCGTCGCCGTACATGTTTCTCCTGCGCACGCACGAATGCACGCTTGTCGGCGCATCGCCGGAGATGATGGTGCGCGTTACGGGCGACGTCGTCGAAAATCGGCCGATCGCCGGCACGCGTCCGCGCGGCCGCACCTTCGAAGAAGACGCGGCGCTCGAACAAGCGCTGAAAGACGATCCGAAAGAAAATGCCGAGCACCTGATGCTCGTCGACCTCGGGCGCAACGATCTCGGACGCGTCTGCCGCAGCGGCTCGATCGAAGTCAGCGACTTCAAACACATCGAGCGCTACAGCCACGTCATGCATCTCGTCACCAACGTGCGCGGAAAATTGCGCGACGACTCGACGCCGTTCGATGCATTCATCGCCTGCTTTCCGGCCGGCACCGTCAGCGGCGCGCCGAAGATTCGCGCGATGGAGTTGATCGATCGATTCGAGACCGTTCGCCGCGGCCCGTACGCCGGTGCCGTCGCGTACTTCAGCTTCAACGGCAATCTCGACTCCTGCATCACGATCCGCACGATCACGCTCGTCAACGATCGCGCGTACGTGCAGGCCGGCGCGGGAATCGTCTACGACTCCGATCCGGCGACGGAGTTCGAGGAGAGCGAGAACAAGTCGACGGCGCTCAAGCGCGCGATCAGCGTAGCAAGAGAGGTGCTCTCGTCTCGTTGAAGCGCACGCGCTCGAAGCCGAGGGTGTGGAGGAAGTCGGCCATTTTCTTCTCGCCGTTTTGTTGCGCCATCGTGAGGATGCCTTTGCGCAGCGATTCCTGACGGATGTTCTGCTCCGCGTGCTGGCGCGCGCGCGTTTCGAGATCGATGTCCGCGCGACGCAGCATGCCGGTCTTGCGCGAGATCACGCGCGATTCCGTGTTGTCGACGCGCGAGACGAGAATCTGCGGCGGCGGCAGTCGCAGATTGAGCGTGCCGTCCGGCGATCGCCACACATCGTTCTGTTTGATCTGCGAGAGATCGATGCCCGCGATCACGTCGCCGGTCGCGAGGAACGTGATCTCGTCGCCCGCGAGCGCGTCGGGGACGAGCTTGTAGGTTTGTGTCACTCGGCCGATGTGCACGACGCGCATCGATGCCGTCTCGAGCCGCTGCAGCTCGCGCACCTGCGTGACGAGCGTCGACATGTCGATGACTTTTTCCTGCGGCTTGAAAACGATCGTCTGGACCGATTTTTTCGCGATGCGCCAGACGATGATTCCCGTGCCCGCTACGAACGCGGCGAGCAGCACCACGACGAGGAGCGCGATCAGAAGTGTCTTGCGATTCATCGACTTGCAAACAGTAGTGGCGCTTCCACTAAGGTTGTGCTACTTTGTTCAGCCTCCCGGTAAGGTTCAAGGAAGCGTCCAAACGGCCCACGCCCGATAGGGCGAATGTCCAATATCGTTGCGATGCCGGCCTGCCTCACACCTTCAACGACTCACCCGTGAGCTGTTTGTACGCCTCGAGATATTTCTCGCGTGTTTTCTCTACGACGTCGTGGGGCAATTCCGGTGCCGGAGGGTTCTTGTCCCATCCCGTCGTCTCCAGCCAGTCGCGCACGAACTGCTTATCGAACGACGGCGGATTCTTTCCGACGACGTATTGATCCGCGGGCCAGAAGCGCGATGAGTCGGGCGTGAGCGCTTCATCAATCCACACGACGCGATCGTCAATGAGGCCGAATTCGAATTTCGTGTCGGCGATGATGATGCCGCGCGACAGCGCGTAATTCGCGGCCTCTTCGTAAATCTCCAGCGTGAGATCGCGCAGCTTCGTCGCGAGCTCTTCGCCGGTGATCTTCGCCATCTGCTCGAACGAGATGTTGATGTCGTGTCCCGTGTCTTCCTTCGTTGCCGGCGTGAAGATCGAATGCCGCAGCTTGCTCGCCGTCGTCAGGCTGGGCTCGAGCTCGATGCCGCACACCGATCCCGTTTCCCTGTACTCCTTCAATCCGCTGCCGACGAGATAACCGCGCGCGACGCATTCCACCGGCACGACCTTGCACTTCTTCACGATCACGCTGCGCCCGCGCAGCTCATCGTGTGTGCGGATGTCGTCGGGAAACCGGTCGAAGTCCGCTTCCAGCAGATGGTTCTCGAGTCCGGTGAAGCGCTGGAACCAGAAATTCGAGATCTGCGTGAGGATCGACCCCTTGTCGGGGATGCCGGGCGACAGCACGACGTCGAACGCGGAGATGCGGTCGGTGGCGACGAAGAGATAGCGGTCGCCGAGGTCGTAGACGTCGCGCACTTTTCCGCGACGCGCGAGGGGGAAGGGGAGCGTGGTCGAAGTGATCGCGGCGCTCATGGGGGCGCATTGTAACTTTGGACTGCGGCGGCTAACGCCGCCGCTTTTGTCTACGGTATGAAAAAGCGGCAGCGTTTAGCTGCCGCAGTCCAAAGGAGCACGTCTTACCGCTGAATGCGCCAGCCCTTCGCGTCGTGCATCAGCGTCGCCATGCCGCGGTATTCGGCCTGTTCGCGCACGCCGCGCGCGTACTTCGTGTCGATCTTTTTGCCGATCGACGTCGGATCGGATGCGAGCGCGGTCGTGCGCACGCCCTTCGACGTCAGCGAGCTGAGAGGCGCGAGGAGCATCGGCGCCTGATACTGCGGATCGCCCGAGCGCGGGTCGATCGTCGACGCGTAAGGGAAGACGACCGCGTAGTCGGTGTTGCTCGACGCGCAGGGATCTTCGACCCAGAACTCGACGGTCGCGGCGTCGTTGTCGACCGGCAGGCGATCCTGGAAATGACCGAGCGGCGGCATCACGAACGGCGCGTTTTTCAGAATGGTGTTGCCGTCGGCGTCATAGACGTTCACGCGCAACGTGGCGCTGCAGCGGCCGAGGTTCACGGCGCCGATGTTCGTGCGCCATCCGCTGCGCGAGCTGTTGCGCACGTTCTGCGCGATCGCGGTGATGCCGTCATCGAGCATGCCGATCCACACGCCCGGATTCGTCTGTCCGTACGTTCCGCTCGACGCGTTGTTGTACGTGTTCGTCGTGACGAGGAACGAGCGGTCGAGCACCGTGTTTGGCACGCCGGGATTGTCTTCGGGGAACGTTGCGACGAGCAGCGAGCCGCCGCCGTTCGCGATGCCGAAGAGATCGAGCAGGATGTTGTCGGAGAAGGCGAGCGAGTTGCGTGGAACGGTGATGCGCTCCTCGGCACCCTGCGCGCCGCCGGTCGGCAGGAACGTGACGCTGACGACGAGATCGTGATCGAGCTGCGGATTGAAGATGCTGAATTGCGTGAGCCAGCGCGTGTTGTTCGCGCCGCCCTGATTCGCCGCGGCGGTGATGATGTACGTGTCGTTCACCTGGGCGGCGAGGGGGAGCGATGCAACGGTGAGGAAGAGTGCCGCGAGGAGCAGTCTGGAGGTTTTCACGGTCGGTCCTTTCAAAAGCTGCGACTACTTGCTGCGCGGGCTCAACTGCAGTGGCGGTGCCGACCGCTCCTCTCGTAGATTCAGCGAGTTACGTCGCGCGCGGCTGCGCGTCGTCTACGTCACGCTACACTACCGTCCATGAATCAGATCAGCGATTCAAAGGATAAACTTCTGTCATGAATCAGATCAGCGACCGTTTGCGTGGTCTCGTCCAGTCCGACATCCGCCGCATGTCCCGCGAGTGCGAGCGCGTCGGCGGCATCAACCTCGGCCAGGGGATCTGTGATCTGCCGACGATTCCCGAGCTCGTCGAAGGCGCGTGCGACGCAATTGCGACGTCGAAGGCGACGTATTCGAAGTTCGAAGGGATCGATCTTTTGCGCGAACGCATCGCGCGCAAAATCGCCACATTCAACGGATTCGAAGTCGATCCCGCGCGCGAGATTGTCGTGACGGTCGGATCGACCGGCGGATTTGCGGCCGCCGCGATGGCGACGTTGAACGCCGGCGACGAAGTCATCCTCTTCGAGCCGTACTACGGCTATCACCTCAACACGCTCAAAGTCCTCGGCGTCGAGACGAAGTACGTCCCGCTCAATCTTCCCGACTGGTCGATCGACTTCGACGCGCTGCGCGCCGCGTTCGGTCCAAAAACGCGTGGCATCGTCGTCTGCACGCCATCGAATCCGTGCGGCAAAGTCTTCACGCCGGACGAGCTGCGCAGGATCGCCGCGCTCTGCCGCGAGTTCAACGCGTGGTGCTACACCGACGAGATCTACGAGTACATCGTGTACGACGGACGGCGCCACACGTCGATGGCTTCGATCGATCGCGACGTCACGATCACGATCAGTGGATTCTCGAAGACGTTCTCCGTGACCGGCTGGCGCATCGGCTATGTCGCCGCCGACGCGCGCGTCGCCGCATCGATCGGACTCGTGAACGACCTCTTCTACGTCTGTGCCCCCACGCCCTTGCAGTGGGGCATCGCGCGCGCGCTCGAGATCGGCGAGGAGTACTACCGAAATCTCGCGTCCGACTACGAGAAGAAACGCGACCTCTTCGCCGCCGCTCTCAACGACAGCGGCTTCCGCGCGTACGTCCCCGAAGGCGCGTACTACATGCTCGCGGAAATCCCCGACGAGCTCGCGGACTCGCGCGAAGCGGCGATGGCGTTGATCGAAGAAGTGGGAGTGGCCTCGGTGCCGGGACCATCGTTCTACGCGTCGAATCGCGGCGACCGGTTGCTGCGGTTCTGTTTTGCGAAGGACTTTGCGTCGCTCGAAGAAGCGGCGCGGAGGGTACGCGCGTTTTCACACGCGCGAGCAGGAGCGAGGCGATGAGGCATCGGCGGCCGAAGTGCCCGCCGCTCCACTGTTCGTAATTGAAGTCGTCCCAGCGTCGGCGCTCAGCTGCGACCGAAGGTCGCCAGCTGCGGCACCGACAGCCGCCGCGGCGCGAAGCGACCGCGCGCGGCGTTATTTCTTAGTCCGCGCCTCCCGCATGTCCGCAAGGATGTCCTCGGCGTGTTTCTTCGCGTCGACCTTCTTGTAGATTTTCTTGATCCGCCCGTCGGGGCCGATCCAGTACGTCGTGCGCGCGACGCCCCAGTAGCGGCGGCCGTACATGTTTTTCTCCTTCCATGCGCCGTACATCTTCGCGACGTCGGCGGAGGTGTCGGAGAGGAGGGGGAAGTTGAGGTTGTATTTGCCGCTGAATTTCTCGTGGCTGTCGATCGAGTCGGTGGAGATGCCGAGGACGTAGGCGTGTTCTTTCGCGAGATCGGATTCGTGGTCGCGGAAGTTGCAGGCTTCTGCCGTGCAGCCGGGCGTATCGTCTTTCGGATAGAAGTAGAGGATCACGTCCTTCCCCTTGAAATCCTTCAGCCCCATCTCTTTTCCACGCGTGGACGGCAGCCGGAAGTCGGGCGCGCGATCGCCTACCTTCGGCTCGTAGTAATCCTGCATGTCGTTCCTCCTGGATGGCGGATGGCAGATGGCAGATGGCGGTTTCTGGTTCTGCCATTCGCCATCTGCCATCTAAAACAGCACTTTCTCCGCGACGAGAACGGCGTTCAGCGCCGAGCTGCGGCGCAAATTATCGCAAGCGGCCCACACCCAGAAGCCTCCGGGGATCGCCGCGTCCGCGCGCACTTCGGCGATCAACACTTCGTCTTTCCCCGCGGCGTCGATCGTGCCGAACTGCTGATCGCCTTCCGGCAGCGCGAGCGCGGAATTCGCGGCGAGCTCGTTCTTCACGCGGTCGATGTCGAGCTCGTCGCGCGTCCTGATGAAGAGCGAGAACGTGTGTCCGTGAAAGATCGTGCCTTGCGTGACGAAGAGCGCGAGTTGCATGCGCGGATCGGTGAGCGCGCGGATCTGCGAGACGATGAGCTCTTCGTTGTGCTCGGGCGCGGGATAGAGATTGAACGCGAGCTGGCGATCGAAGACCGACTGCGGAACCGTCGAGATGTTCAGCACGCTGATCGTCTGCCGCGCGAGCTCTTCGATGCCTCCCTGCTCGAACTCCGACGCCGGCTGAATCACCGTCGCCGTGCACGATTCGATCGGACTCAGTCGCTCGATCTGATGAAGAATCAGCGCGATCGGAATCACGACGGGATGCGGCGAGACGAGCAGCCGATCGTCGATCGCGACGTCGTCGAGATTCACTCCCGCGATGGCGAGCTTCCCGTCTTCCGCAGTCGAGGGCCGCGAGAGATCGATCGCGATGAAATCGTCTTCCGCGGAATGCGCGATCCATTCGCGATTGCCGGCCGCGGGTCCGCAGAAGAACACGAGATCGAGATCTTCGAGCTCGATGCGGGCGACCGGTGAGACCACGGCCGGCTCGTCGGCGACCTCGGTCAGCGCGCCCGCGGCCGCGCCGGTCGAATCGAGCAGCGAGACTTTCGCGAACGGAAACGCGCGCTCGCGCAGGATCGTCTTGATCTCGTTGCCGACCAGCGTCAGCGGATTCACGATGCCGAGGCGATAGCCGGCGGACGACTTAGGATGCGGCATCGGTCGTGATTTCCGCGGGCACGGGCGGCGGCGGAGGTGATGCTTTCGGAAACGCGATCGACCAGAGTTTCGCGAGCGGTCCCGACACGAGGTACGCGATGGACACCGCGAACCAACACTCGCGCGGCCACTTGAAGCCGAGGCCGAGGACGAGCGCGAGCAGGAGGAAGTACATCAGCGAGCGCTCTTTCTGCAGAGCGAGACCTTTGGCGCTGCGATAGCGGATCGGCGAGACCATCGCGAACGCCGTGATGACGGTGAGGACCATCACGATGACTGCGAAGCGGCGATCGGTGACCGGTGCGGGCGCGTAGAAGATCATCGAGGCGAGGATCAATGCGCCTCCGGGGATTGGGAGGCCGACGAAATAGCGGTAGTCGGTCTTGCCGGTGATGACGTTGAAGCGGGCGAGGCGCAACGAGCCGGCGGCGAGAAACAAAAACGCGATGCCGCCGCCGAGTCGCTCGAAGATGTGCAGGCCCCACGCGTAGACGAGGAGCGCGGGCGCGCAGCCGAACGTCACGACGTCGGCGAGTGAGTCGTACTCCTTGCCGAACTCGCTCGTCGCGCCGAGAGAGCGCGCGACGAGACCGTCGAATGTGTCGAAGATTGCGGCGAAAAGCAGCGACAGGCACGCCGTTTCGAAGCACTCGATCGCGACTTCGGTGCGGCCGAGCGTCATGGCTTCGATGGCGCGCGTCGAATAGAGGATCGAGCGGAAGCCGAAGAAGACATTCAGCACGCTCAGGGATGTCGGGACGACGTAAATCCCGCGGCGGACGTTTCCCCGGATCCGGTTCAGATGAAAATCCACCTTTCGGGTGCGAATCGCACTCGCATGACTTGCACCTCTCGAGCGCGTCGGCTACGCGACGTGCGCTGCTTCGTAGGAGCGAATTCGTTCAGCCATCTGATCTTTCAGTCGCAGTTTTCGCTTTTTCAACGTCTTCTCTTCCATCTCCTCGTCGACCGTGATCTCGGGTTTCGCCGTGAGCTCGTGCAGGCGCGTTTCGCACATGCGATGCTCTTCGGACCAGGTACGAAACTCGGGATCTGCGTCGGCGAGCATGTGTTGAATCTCAGCGAAATCTGACATCGAATTTCCTCCTTCGAAGTTCCTGTTCGCGAGACTGATGATAGCACCGTGCCCGCGCGCGCCAGCAGGTGGTGTAAGCCGTTTTCGTACAGCGGCTTACACTACAATGCCGCGCGTGGGCGCTGCTCGGGTCGCCATCGGAATCGTCGTGTTGACGACACTGATTTCGCCTCTGCGCCGCGAGCTGTTTGCGGGCGACGAGACGAAGTACAGCCAGGTCGTGCGCGAGATGCGCGCCGGTGCGTTTTTTCTGCCCACGCTGGAGGGGAGCCCGTTTACGCACAAGCCGCCGCTGCACTTCTGGATCGTCGATCTGCTGACGTATCCGTTCGGCGTTTATTCGATCTGGCCATTCGTGATTCCGTCGCTGGTCGCGTTTGCGCTGCTCTTGTGGCTTCTCTGGAAAATCGAAGGACCGACGGCGGCGTTCGTCGCGGGGACGTCGCTGATGTTGTGGGGCTCGGCGCAGACCGCGCGGATGGACGTCGAGTTCACCGCGCTTCTCGTGTACGCGGGATGGATGCTGCAGCGCGCGTTCGATGGAGAGCGGACGCTCGTGCGCGCGGGAGTCGCGACCGGAGCCGCGGCGCTGATCAAAGGACCGATGGCGCCGGTGATCATTCTCTGTTTGTTTGGATTCGAGACGCTGCGGCGGCGTGGAGTGGTGCGCGCCTCCGGCGCCCGTTCGGGTGGGGGCGCGCCGGAGACGCGCACCACTCCACGCCACCACTACGTGCTCGCGATCATCGCGATGATCGGAATCCCGCTCGCGTGGCTCGCCGCGGCGGTGGCGGTGGGAGGGCGCGAGTTCTTCCGCGAAGTGTTTTTCAAACAGACGGTGGGGCGGGCGGTGGGGTCGTGGGTGCATCAGTCGCCGCCGTGGTTTTACGTCGCGCGCGCGCCGATGACGCTCTTGCCCTGGTTCTTTCTCCTCATCGTCGCGATCGTCGCGGTCTACAAACGCAACGACGAGCGCGCGAAGTTTTACGTCAGCTGGATCGCGGCGGTGATCGTGCCGTACTCGCTGCTGTCGTCGAAGCTCGACGTCTACATGATGGCGATGGCTCCGCCTGCGGCTCTCGCGATCGCGCGGCTGCTGCAATCCGACGATGCGTTTTCGCGCTACGGAAAATTTGCGAATGCATTCATGGCTGTCATTTTTTTGACAATCGGCGTCGCCGGATTCTTCGTGAAGCGGCCGGAGATCGCGCTGTATTCGCTGCAGCCGCTGCTCGCGATTCTCTCGATCTTTTCGTTGATCGCGCTGGTCATCGCGCTTCGCTCGACGCTTGTCGCGTCCACGATCGCCGTCGGCTTCGTCGCCGTCGCAGCGCTGACGTACGCCGCAATCGCCCTCGTTCCGACAGCGAACGAGCTCGCGTCGACGAAGCCGCTGGTGCGCGCGCTCGCGCAGCAGAACGTGCCGGCCGAGGAGATTGCGCTCTATGTCACGCCGCACGTTTGGGTCCGCGGAATGCCGCTCGCGTTGAGCCGTGTGAATTACGTCGACGCGGAAGAGCTGCATGTCATCGCTCCGCCGCGTGTGATCGTCGCGCGGCGCAAGGACGCGGATCGGGTTAAAGACGTTCTCGCGCGCTACCAGCGCGTCGGCGAGCTGCAGATGATCGGAAAATGGTTCGATGTCTATCGACGATAAGCGACTCCCGTCGCGCGACGATAAGCGACTCCCGTCGCGCGACGATAAGCGACTCTCGTCGCGCGTCGCTAAACGCCGCTACGCCGCCGCGGCGTTCGTGACGCTGCTCGTGCTGTCGGTCTTCTGGCCATCGCCGATCGTCTCCGCGAACCGGCTGTGGTGGGGCCAACCCCTCGGCGTCGACGAGCTCTCATTTCTCGGCCGCGAAGCGCCGTCGTGGGACGTTGTCTTCTGGTTCTTGGCCGGACTGCTGTTGCTGGTCATCATCCAAAGTGCGGAAATCGTGGATGTTCGCGAGCCGCTGCGTCAATTGAAAGCGGTTCGCTTCGAACGACGCCTGTGGCCGCACGTGCTCATTGGACTCGCAGTCGGCGCGATCGCGACGACGCTGACGTGGCTGCTGCTCGACGTGCCGATGCTCGCGTGGGCGGAGGGAGTGCAATCCGATTTCACCGAGGACGTCATTCGCATCATGAATCGCCTCGGCGGCGGGATGAATCCGGTCCTCATCGTCGCGTTCTTCCTCGTCGCCGGAGTCGCGTACGCGGAACGGCGATGGGTTTCGTACGCCGTCGCGATGGCGCTCGCGGGACTCGTCGCCGGAATCGGCGGACAGATCATCAAACAGCTCGTCGGCCGCGCGCGTCCGGAGCTTTGGCTCGGACCGTCGCACTACGCGCCGGGATCGTCGACCTCATTTCCGAGCGGACACACCGTCGGCGCGTTCGCGCTCGCGGGCGTGCTCGTGTTCGCGTCACGCAATCACGCGCTGCGCGTCGTCGCGCTGCTGCTCGCGATCGCGGTCGGCCTCTCGCGCATGCTCGCGTTTCGCCATTGGATGTCCGACGTCACCGCGTCCGCCGTCGTCGGCCTGCTCGCCGCGTGGATCGCCGTCTCCGTGATCCCGCTCACAAAAGTTTCCGAAGCGCGCCCGTAAACTGCGCGCGCCTTTTGGGAGAGGTGTATGTCGAAGCAACGCTTGTCACTCATCAACTATGACGTTCTGCGCGAGCTGTGCGACAGCTGCCGCAACGAGCGTTTCCACTTCGTCCCGATCGGCGCCGCGCCGACCACCGGCGCGTGCAAAAGTTGCGGCGCGGAATCGAAACTCGCGGATGTGAGCGACACCGCGGTGTGGCGGCTGATGACGCGCGCGGACGGCGAGGTCGTCGTGGTGCCGGTGATCGCGAAGTCGGCGTAACGGATCAGCGCGCGCCCGTTTTTCGCGGGGCGGAACCTATGCGCGGCTGTTTGCGGTTTGCACGCGCGTATCATCGAGCGCGTGGCTGCCGACCCGCTACCGGAGACGAGACGTGCACGCGTAAAGTCTGTTCTCGGCGGCGAGATCAACCAGCGATTCGATCGCGGTGATGGTGGCCCCGGAGGATGGTGGATCGTCGACGCGCCTGAGATACATCTGGGCGATGCGGTGTTTCGTCCATCGATCGCGGGTTGGCGCCGCGAACGGATGCCGGTATATCCCGACGCGCCGTACTTCGAGATCCTGCCCGATTGGATTTGCGAGATTTTCGCTGACTGCCATGTCGGTGGTGGCCGCGCGATCTGGCCGAAATACGCGGAGTACGGAATCCCGCACGGTTGGATCCTCGATCTCGCGACGCAAGCAGTCGAGAACTATCGGCTCAGCGGGAAGTATTGGACGTATTGGTCGGCGCACGAAGACGTCGTCCGCGCCGAGCCATTTGAAGAATGCGAATTCGACCTTCGCGTGCTGTTCTGAGCCTACCCCTCCATCTCCGCAAAATTAACGCTCACCAACCGCGAGCACCCCGCCTCTTCCATCGTCACGCCGTACAACACATCCGCGGCTTCCATCGTGCGGCGCGAGTGCGTGATCACGATGAATTGCGTGTCGCGGGACATGTCGCGGACCAAGCGCACGAAGCGTTCGGTGTTGACTTCGTCGAGCGGGGCGTCGACTTCGTCGAGGATGCAGAAGGGGCTCGGTTTGTAGCGAAAGATTGCGAAGAGGAGCGCGATCGCGGTCAGGGCGCGCTCCCCACCGGACAGCAACGCGATCGACTGGTTCTTTTTGCCGGGCGGTTGGGCGATGAGCTCGATGCCGCTCTCCAAGACGTCTTCTTCGTCCAGCAGCTGCATGCGCGCACTGCCGCCGCCGAAGAGAGACGTGAAGATTTCGCCGAAGAAGACGTTGGTTGCGTTGAAGGCGTCGCGGAAGAGCTCGCGCGACGTGAGGTTGATCTTACGAATGGTCTGGCGCAGCGACTCGATCGAGTTGACGAGGTCGTCGCGTTGGGTGCGCAGGAACGACTCGCGCTGTTCGAGCTCCTGATGTTCTTCGATCGCGAGGACGTTGACCGGTCCGATGCTCTCGAGTTTCTCGGTCAGCTTCGTGACTTCGACTTCGAGCGCGGCCCGCGCTTCATCATCAGTAGGCGGCTCCACGTCGGCCAGTGCGTCGATGCCCGCGTGCAGGTCGAGCGAGATTTGTTCGCGCAGCAAATCGATCGCGGATTTCGCTCGATCGACGCGGCGCTCGGACTCGAACAACGCGTCCTTCGCCGTGTTCCACTGCTCCCGCGACGCGACCGCGCGCGCCTCGAGCTCCTGCACGCGCACTTCGAGGTCCGCGACCTCGGCTTCCAGCGCCACGCGCATCTCCGAGAGGTCGTGCAGTTTCGTCAGCGACTGTTCGAGCTGTCCGCGCGCGTTTTCGGACGCGGTCTCGGTCTCTTCCTTCTTGCGAAGGAGCGTTTCGATTTCCTGCTGCAACTGCGTTGCGCGTGCGCCGAGGGAGATCACGATGCGCGAGAGGTTCTCGTGCTCGCGCTGGACCGCGTTCACGTTTCCGCTCGCGCTCTCCACGTCCACGCGCGCCTTCGATGCGACCTCGGTCACGTCTTCGAACGCCGTGCGTGACACCGTCAGCTCTTCGTCCAGCGTACGAATGCGGTTGTGGAGTTCCTGCTCGCGCGCCTGCAGCTCTTCGAGCTCCGCGATCGCCGCGTGTTTGCGCGCGAGGAGCTGATCTTTTTCTTCCACGTACAGCGTCTGCTCTTCCGACGCGACGGCGAGATCTTTCTCGAACCGCTGCAACTCCGCGCCGGCGCGCTCGCGCTGGTTCTGCGTCTCGCGCAGTTCCTGCTCCGCGCCGCGCGCACGCTCTTCGGAAAGAATGCGTGCGTCGTCCGCGGCGCGCAGTTCTTCTTCGAGCGTTTGCAGCTCCACGGCGATGCGGCTGGCGCGCGTTTCTTCCGTGCCGAGGAAGGACTCGAGGTCGGCGATCTCTCGCTTGATCGAGAACACGCCGGGCGTCGCGCCTTCGGTTTTGCCGCCGATGACGAGCGGCCCGCGGACGATGTCGCCTTCGAGCGTGACGAACGTCGCGTGCGGACGCTCTTTCGCGCGCTCGAGCGCTTCGCCGAGCGAGCCGACGATGTAGGCTTCGGGGATCGCCTGGCGCACCGCATCGGCGACGGCGCCTTCGCCCATCACCGAATGCGCGGCATCGCCGCGTCGCGTGCCTTCGCCGTGCGGCACATAGTCGAGCGCAATGAATGCGCCTCGACCGGCGCCGCGCTCGCGCAATCTGCGAATTGCCGTCGACGCGACGTCGCTCGTGTCAACGACCACCGACTTCGAGACTTCGCGCAGCAGCATGTCGAGCGCGGCTTCGTATCCCGGCGCGGCATACACGGACTCGGCCGCGCTCATCGCGTTCGGAATCAGCTCGAGGATCGCGCGCCGCACGTCTTCGTCCTGCGCTTCGAGCGAAGCCAGGAGCGCGCGCAGCGAGTCGATCTTGTACGTCGTCTGCGACACGCGATCGCGCGTGCCGGCGAGCGACTCGCGCAGCGAGTCGCGGCGCGCGGTCAACTCGTCGCGGAACTGCAGCGCGGCGTGCGCGTTCTGGCGCGCGACTTCGAGCGCGATTTCGGCGTCGCGCACCATCTGCTCCCAGTCGTTCATCTGCGCGAGCGCGCCGTCGCGGCTTTCCGTCGCGCGTCGCGCGCCCTCGGTCAGCTTCGACAGATAGAACTCGCACTTCTCGACCGCGATCTCGATCTGATGCACCTGGTTGCGCGACTCGGAGATGCGCGCGATGGTGCGCATCAGCGACTCGCGCGCATCGGCGAGCGACTTCTCCTGCTGCCGCACCGCGTCCGATTTTTCCTGTCTATCGCGCTCGAGCTGATCCGCGATGTCGCGAAAACGATTGCGCTCCGCGCGCGCGCCTTCGAGCTGCTGCGTCTTTTCATCGAGAGCGGCCTGCTGCTCCGCGCCTTCCTGTGCCAGCGCGTCGATCTGTCCGCTCGCGTTGTCGATGCGCTGCACGAGATCGCCGAGGTTCGTTTCGGACTGCTGCAGGAACGAGCGAAGGCGCTCGACTTCACCCGACAGTCCGGCGATCTCCTCGCGCACTTTCGACGCGCGATGCGAGCGATCGGTGTGAATCGTGCGCGTTTCCGCGAGCTCCGCCTCGTCGCTGCCGAGTTGTGCGGCCAGCTCCGACTCCGATGCCTGCGCGGACGCGAGTCCGTTGCTCGCGGCCTCTTCTTCGATCTGCGCCGCGACGATGCGTCTTTTGTACAGCGCGCGTTTCGCGGTCGAGAGCTGATCGGCGAGCTCTTTGTGCCGCCGCGCTTTTCCGGCCTGCCGCTTCAGCGAATTGAGATTGCGCGTGACCTCGGCGAGCGTATCGTCGATGCGCAGAAGATTCTGCTGCGTCTCTTCGAGCTTCAGCTCCGCGGCGCGGCGCTTCGTTTTGTACTTCGTGATTCCGGCGGCTTCTTCGATCAGCCTGCGGCGGTCCTGCGGTTTGTTGGAGAGGATCAGATCGATCTTCCCCTGCTCCATCACCGAGTAGTTGCGGATGCCGAGGCCGGTGTCCATCAGGATGTCGGAGATGTCCTTCATCCGGACGCGGCGGCCGTTGAGGCGGAACTCCGACTCGCCGGTGCGGAACACGCGGCGGTTGATGACGATCTTCCCGTCGTCCGCCATCGGATGATTGCTGTCGCCGTTGCTCGTGGCGAGCGTGAGCGTGACCTCGCCCATCGAGAGCGGCCGCCTTCGCGCCGAGCCCTGGAAGATGACGTCGTCCATCGTCTCGCCGCGGATGTGCGAGGCGCGGTTTTCGCCGAGGACCCAGATCAGCGCGTCGCAGATATTCGACTTGCCGCAACCGTTCGGACCGACGACGGCCGTCAGCGCGGCGGGGAAGGTCAGCTTGGCTGGATCGTAGAAGGACTTGAAGCCGTGGATGTCTAACTTTTCGAGTCGGAACATTTCTCTGCCGCGGAGGGTAACATCCGTCACCACGTCGCATGGCAGCGGATCTTGTGCAGTTCCTTCAACAGGAGATCGATCTCGGCTCCTTCCCGGGCGCGAGCTGCGCGATCGGGTCGGTCTCCGGCGGCATCGAGCGCGAGGATGCGCTCGGAAACGCGGTCGTGGTGCCAATGCGGATCGCGGCGACGCCGGACACGATTTATGACATCGCGTCGGTGACGAAAGTCGTCGTGACGACGATTCTCGTGCTGCACGCGGTGGATGAGAAGCGCATCGCGCTCGACGACCGATTCGATGGCTTCACTTTCCGGCAACTGCTCACTCACACGAGCGGCCTGGTGGCGTGGCTGCCGCTGTATGCGCTGGGAGCGTCCTATCGCGAGACCATAAGACATCCTACGACGTCCTATGACGCCCCAGGACGTCCTACTTACTCCGATCTCAATTTCGTCCTGCTCTGGTACGCCCTCACTGAAATCTTCGGCGACTACGTGCAGGCCGCACGCGAACGCATCTTCGCGCCTCTCGGCTTACGCGACACGACGTTTAATCCGCCTCCGATCCTCAAGCCGCGCATCGCCGCGACGGAGTGGGGACAGCGATTCGAGGCGAAGATGGCGGCCGATCGTCACGTCGAGTTTCACGGCTTTCGACAGGGACTGATGTGGGGCGAAGTGAACGACGGCAATTCGTTTCACGCGGGCGGCACGTGCGGCAACGCGGGAGTGTTCGCGACCGCGCGCGACATCTTTCGCATCGTGCAGGCGTTCGCGCGCGGCGAGCTCGTGTCGCGCGCGCTCGTGGACGAATCCGCGCGCGCGCACGCCGGCGATCGCGGTCTCGGATGGCAAATCGGTGAGTTGGGCTACGGCCACAACGGATTCACCGGAACGTCCGTGTGGGTGCAGGGCGATCGCATTTCGGTGCTGCTCACGAATCGCGTGCATCCGTGCGCGGCGTCGATCGCGATGTCGCGCATTCGTGCGACGTTTCACGGGATGTCATCCCGAGCGTAGCGAGGGACTTGGCGGGTGGCGCGCAGTGCACGAGCCTCGCACCACCACCCGGGCCCCAGGTCCCTCGCTCACGCTCGGGATGACATAGGCCAGCCCCACTCCCGCGCCTGACGCGCGAGCGAGTCCGCTCGCGCTTCTTCTCCGTTCGCGTCTGCGAGCTGCGAGAATAAATACAGCGTCTCCGACAGCAGCGGATCGGGATCGGTGTAGTCGTCGTGGAAGCGCGTCTCCAGCAGTTCGACGTTGTCGCGATAAAGACGCAGCGCGGCGTCGCGATCGCCGGCCTTCAGCAGAATGTAGGCGAGGGCGAGCGACTGGAACTCCTGGATCTGCGGATGCTGCGCGATCTGTGTTTCCATCCGCGTGCGCGCCTCATCGAGATTGCGGCCGAGGTGCGCGAGCGAGAGCGCGATGCCCTCGTTGGCGGAGGGATCGTTCGACTGGCGATAGGAATCGATCGCTTCTTCGAATCGTCCGAGAAGTTTCAGCGCCTCGGCGCGATGAAAGACGTCGTTCGTGCGCGTCGCTTCCGCGACGGCGTCGGCGTAGCGGCGCAGATGAATGAGCTGCTGCACGCTCGTCACCGGCTTCTGCGCAATCATGTACGCGAGCAGCCAGCCGATCAGCACCACTGCGATGAGAAGTGTCCACAGCCCGATCGTCATCGCGGCGGCGGCGCGGTCGTCGTCGTTTGCGGTTGCGAAGTTTGCGGCTGCGGTGGTTGCGGCGCCACGGCGCCCGGCTCGACGATCATCGTGCGCATCGCCTGCGGACGTCCCGCGTACTGAAAGTCGAGCTCGGGCAGCGGCGCCTGCGTTGTGTCGGCGGTGTGGGTCGCGACATCGACGACTTCGCTGAGCGGCACGGCCGGCGACTCGGAGACGTCGCGCGCATTGCGCGCGGTGACGAACGAATGCGCCGCCGCGAGGAGCAACACGACGACGGCGACGCTGATGCCGATCACGACTCCCTGCCGCTGCCGCGCGTACTCCAGCACGCTCTCCGAGCGCGTCAGTGTTTTCGGCTGAAAGAGCTCCTGCATGAGCGCCTGCGTGTCGATGCGTTCGCCGGTGCCCGGATCGGCGCCGCAGTACGGACACACTTTCGCGGCTGCATCGATCGAGCGCCGGCACGCGGCGCAGACGCCACTACTCATGACCTTTGAATTGTATTTGCACGCTGTACGGCGCGGCTACGGGCTGCCCGTTCACGGTCGCCGGGCGGAAGCGCCAGTGCTGCACCGCACCGATCAGCGCACCGGTGCCGCCGAACGGGGCCCGGCGGACGTTGATGCCGGTGACGCGGCCGTTCGGTCCCACCGTCAGATCGAGGACCGCGGAGCCTTGCGCGCGCATCGACGGCAGCCCCTGATATTCGGGAACGGGACGCGTGCGCGCGGCGGCGACAGCGACGCGATTCGCAATCGGACGCCGCTGCGGTTGCTGCGCGTACGCGGCGCCGGTCAGCGATCGCGGATCGACGAGCGGCTGCGCTTTCTTTTTCTCCGCGGCCGCGCGTTGCGCGAGCTGCGCGTATTCGGCGGACGAGACGGCCGTCGCGTCGCTGCGATCCCATTCATTCGCCGGCGTGCCGGGAACGGGCCCGCTCACGGGAGCGCTGGTGATCGGCTGCTCGATTCCGCCCGGCTCATTGGTTGGAACCAGTTGCGTGTCCGCACGCTTCGGCGCGGAGACGGGAGTGTTCTCCGATGTTTCGTCGATGGTTTGCGGCACGTTCTTCGGCGTGCCGTCGCGATTGATGATCATCCCGCCGAAGAACGCGAGGATGAGGACGAGCACGCCGATCCCGGCGTAGATCAACTTCTTTTTCGCGTTGCGCTCCTCGGGCGGCTTGTACTCCGCGACTTCCACCGGCACGGCTTCACGCACCGGCGCCGCCATCGACTGGTTCCAGTTGCAGTACGGGCAAATGCTTGCGTACGCATCGATCGTGCGCTCGCAGCGGATGCACTTTTTTCGATCGCTCATCGCGCTACCTTTGTGCAACCAGCTTGCCGTCCTTCCAATAGACGACCTCGTCGGAAGTGACGGCAAACGCCTGCGGCGCAACGCCTTTGGCGATGATCGAGCTCTTCGATTTCGTAAAGCGATAGAGCGTGCCGCTGCTCGAGTCGTACGCGATCCAGATTTTGTCGCGGATGACGACACGGTCGACGCCGGTGGGAAATTGCGACGAGCGATTACCGAAGAGCCCGAGTCCAAGAAAACCGCGCAGAAATCCGCGCGCGACCGCTTGCAAGGTCGACTGCGTCCCCTCGGTGAGCCAGACGCGTTTTGCCGATGGATCCGCCACGGCGAGGATGCGCGCGGTGATCGCGGTGCCGCCGCCGGCGAAGGCGAGGTCGACCGGAACCGCGCCGACGTTGACCGTGCCGCTGACTTTCATCGACGCAAGATCGATCGTGCGGATCTTCGCCTCGCGCGGGAAGACGAGGTAGCCCGTGCGTCCGCCGATCTCGAAGTCGGACGCGAACGGCGCGACCTGCACGTTGCGGCCGCTTCCGATTTCCGTGAGCGTGCCTTTGGTGCGCGAATAAACGTACAGCGTGCCGTTGGATTCGCGCAAAAAGTCGCCCTGGAGCGGAGTGGTGCGCGCCTCCGGCGCGCCTGTGGGGGGCGGTGGCGCGCCGGAGGCGCGCACCACTCCCGCGTCGCGTGCGAGCACGTATAGTTTGTTGCCCACGAATGCGCCGCCGACCGGCGTCTCCGCCGTTTGCACGCGTGTCGTTTTTCCGGTGGCGAGGTCCACGATCACGGCTTCGTTGTTGAGCGCATCGAGCACCGCGATGCGATCGCGGCCGACGACGATCGACGTCGCGTTCTCGACGCCTTCGGCTGTCCATCCGCCGCGCAACTCGATGCGCCGATCGTGCGCGACGACCGCGCCTTTCGGCGTCGCCGCGACCACTTGCGCGAGGACGAGCGCGAGTGCAGGGATCACGGCTGCACTCCGAGGGGCTCGAGGAGCAGCGCGTCGCGGTCGGCGCTGCGCGTGACGCCGAGGATGCGGTAGGTGAGGTGAGCGTTCGCGGGGAACGCGCCGGCGAAGATCGTCGGCTCGCTGAAGCGGAACGGCACGCCGTCGATCGTTCCCGACTCGAACGTCGTCTGATTGTTTGCGACCTGCGCGCTGTCGAAGACGACCGCGCTGGTGAACGTCGTTTGATCGAGCGCGACGCGCTGCTCGGGTGTGAGGCGCTCGAAGTTTTCGAGGAGCTGTCGCAGCTCGGTGCCCGTTGGTTTCGCGCTTGGCACTGCGACTGCGGATGTTTGTTCCGCTTCGCGTCGCAGCGTGCGCAGCGTTTCGTTCTGCGGGAACTTTGCGATCAGCGCGTCGAGCGTTTCGCGCGCGGCGCGCGTTTCGCCGCGCGACAGTTGCACGAGCGCGCGCCGTACTGTCATCCCGAGCGTGAGCGAGGGACCTGGATGGGCGGTGTCACGCTGCCCCTCCCACCCAGGTCCCTCGCTCACGCTCGGGATGACAGTACGCAGGTAGCGCTGGTACTCGCGCACGAGTGTCATCGAGAACGGATTCGCCTCGAACGCTTCCGCGTAATGCCGCTCGCGCTCTGCGTCCGATTGCGAGAGCCGCGCGAGTGCCGCGAGCGCGGAGGCATCGTCGCTGCGCGCGTCGAGCACGCGCTGATACTGCGCCCGTGCGCGCTCGACGTCGCCGCGCTGTTCGTAGAGCGAAGCGAGGCGGAGCTGCGCTCGATTGAGGAGCGACACGTACGCTGCGACGTCGCCGCGCGCGGAGGAGTAGATCTCGAACGACTCCGTGCGCGCGGCTTCGCGTTTGAGCGCGTCGAATTTCGACGAGCGCAGCGACTCCGTCACCGTCACGAGCAATCGCTCCGCTTCGTCGATCTGGCCCGACTCGATGAGCGCGGATGCGAGCGCGTGCTGATAGAGCGCGACGTCGAGGAGCGTCTTCGCGAGCGCGACCGCGTTACGCGCGGCGCCAGCGGCTTTGAGCGGATGTCCGAGGATGCGCATCGCGGACGAATACAAATTCCAGGTCTCGGCGTCGTCGCTCGCGTAGCGGATCGACTCTTCGAGCAGTTCGAACGCGCGCGACTCGCTGCCGAGCTTCGCCTGCGCCAGCGCGGCGTACGACGTCGCATTCGCGTATTGCGTGAGCTTCGAGTCGCGCCGCGCGTCGAGGCGCTCTTTCGCCGCGATCTCGTACGCCTTCATGTACTCCGCGCGCGCCAGCGACTGCTCGTTGCGCGACGCGCGCAAGTCGCCGAGGTTCAGGCGGCCGGAGAGCTGCGCCTCGAATGAATGAGACTGCGCGAGCTGCTTTTCCATCTGCGCGATCTCGAAGTCGGAGGCGATGCGCTGTTGCGCGAACGCAGGCACGGCGAGGAACACGAGCGCGAGCAGAACGACGGATGGCGGATGGCGGATGGCTGATGGCAGAAGTATCTGTGGCTCTGCCATCTGCCATCCGCCATCCGCCATCGGCCGCAGGCCCCTCATTCCGCGAAGTACCCCTTTCGCGCGCTCACGATCTCGATGCCTCTCGCACGCGGTTTCACGTCGATCGTGCGCCAGCCGCGCTGCGTGCCGCCGCTTTGGTAGACGACGAGGTAGCGGCTGTTGATGTCGCTCAAGATGCGCGTCAGTTCGCGCGAGACATTTTCTTTCGACGCGCCGACGACGGCGCCGCCGGTGTTCGATGCCGCGCGGTCGAGGAACTTCGTATGCGCGTTGCCGAGGACGATCGCGTGCACGATCGTCTTCGTGTTGCTGATTTTTCGCAGCGCGGCCTCGTCGCTCAGCTCACTGTTGCGGTCGCCGCCGTCGGTGATCACGATCGCGTACGTTCGCGCGTTCGATGCCACCGACGCAACCGCATCGCGCAGCGACGTGCCGCCCGACGTGTGGGGCCGGCTTTCCAGCCGGCCCGAGTGAGGGATCGCCTCCGCCTTCGACACGATGTGATTGAAGAACGTGATCGACGCCGTGTCGCCCTTGCGCAGCAACGCTCGCGCGTCTTCGACGGCGCGCAGCGCCGCGTCGAGCTTGCCGTCGCCCATCGAGAGCGAGCGGTCGACGACGAACGCGAAGTGCGCGGGAGGACGCTCCTGCTTCACCTCGCGAATCGTTTGCTCGACGCCGTTCTCGCGCACGCGCAGATCTGCTGCGCGAAGCGCTCGCGAGGCTCGAACGCGCAGCGGCACTTCGACGACGTCGACGTTGAGTACGTCGCTGACGCTCGTCATCACCGACGCGCTCTCGCTGGTCTTATAGCCGTTCGACCATACCTTCGCGGTGATCGTGCGCGGCGCGAGCGTCGTGCCGAAATCGTAGGCGATGCGGTACGGCGGCTTGCGCGCGACGCCGGCGAGGACGCCGTCGACGAAGAAGTCGACACGGTCGACGTGCGCGGTCGTGGTCGTCACTTCGATCGCCTGCACGCCGACGGCCTGCGAGCCGGGGAGCGACGACACGAACGTCAGCGCGGCCAGAACGAGAAGCGTCTGCACGCCCGTCAAAACGAGATGCGGCCCGGACCTTATTCACGCGCCGCGCAGTCTGCGCTCGAACTCGCTTCGTCGCGCGCGGCTGAGACGCAGCTTCGTGCCATCGTGGAGGATGAGCACGGAGTCACCGCGAAACAGCGGATGCATCTCCTTCACGCGGTCGACGTTCACTATCGCGGAGCGATGCACGCGTACGAAGCGATCGGGATCAAGATCGGTTTCGATCTCAGCCATGCTGCGCCGCAGCAGGTGCGTCTTTCCGGCCGCGTGCAGCGACACGTAGTAATCGGCCGCTTCGATCCAGTCGATGTCCTCGGTCCTGATGAACAGCACCTTCTCGCCGTTGCGCACGAGAAATCGCGCCACACGCTCGCGCGGCGTCTCGCGTTTCCGCGCGTGCTCTTTCGCGCGCAGGAGTGCGGCGAAGAAGCGCCGGTCGTCGAACGGTTTCACGAGATAGTCGAGCGCGTGCACGTCGAACGCGCGCAGCGCGTGCTCGTCGTACGCGGTGACGAAGATGACGGCCGGCACGGCATTCAATCCGACCTGTTCGATGACCTGGAAGCCGTCGACCTCCGGCATCTGGATGTCGAGAAACAAAATGTCCGGCTGTTCGCGACGGATCATTTCCGCGGCGTCGATGCCGCTGCATTCGCCGGCGACCGTCAGCTCCGGATCTTCGGCCACGAGTCCGCGGATCGCGCTGCGCGCGAGCGGCTCGTCGTCGACGATCACGACTTTCATGCGACTTCGCTCCACGGAATCGTGATCTCGGCGAGCACGCCGTCGTCCGCGTCGCGGAGCTCGAACCGGTACGCGCTCGCATACAACTGCCGCAGCCGCTCCTCGGTGTTCCGCAACCCGATGCCTTGCTTCTCGCGCTTCAGCGTCCCGGTGTTGAACATCTCGATGTGCAGCGACGAGCTCTCGCGATACGCGCGCACTTCGATGCGTCCCGCGGCCGCGGACATCGCGACGCCGTGACGGATGGCGTTCTCGGCGAGTGGCTGCAGGATCAGCATCGGCACCGCGCCGCGGCGCGCGTTCTCGTCGACGTCGATCTTCACGTTGAGGCGATCGGGGAATCGCACGCGCTGGATGTTCAGGTAGCGCCGCAGCATCGACATCTCCTGCTCCAGCGGCACGCGCTGATCGCCGGCGTGATCGAGCGTGTAGCGCAACAGGTCCGACAGTCCGGCGATCACTTCGACCGCTTCGCTGTTCTTTTGCGCCCGCACGAGCGCGCTGATGGCGTTGAGCGTGTTGAAGAGGAAGTGCGGCTGCAACTGCAGTTCGAGCACGTGCAGGCGCGCGGACGCGAGCGACTGTTCGAGACGCGCCGCGCGCGACTGCAATTCCAGCATCTGCGCGACTGCGATCACCGCGAGATAGATCATGATCTCGAAGGGGAACCGCACGAGGATTGCCTGCGTGAAATACGGTCCGAAGCGCGTCTCGGTCATCGCGTCGTAGGGATGGATCAGAATCGTGATCGTCACCCACAACGCGATGTGCGCCGGAATGAGCGCCAGCATCGCCGCGACGTGCAGCGAGAGCGCGCGGCCGCGGACCGGGAAGAGCGGAACGCGCTGCGTGAACCGGAACAGCAGCGGCGTGAGCACCGCCCAGAACGTCCACACCGACAGCTGGTACGCGATGATTCGGACGAGCGAGTGGCCGTGCGCGATCATCGCCAGGTAGGTCTGGGTCGCGAGCACGAGCGCCAGCAGGCCCCAGGCTGTGGCGATCGGAATCCAGGCGCGTCTCTCCGTCATCGCCGCCTAGTGTGCCTCAGTCGCGCGGGGACGGGCGCGCGATGCAGCGAATGGAGCATTTGGCGCGGTGAATCGCCCGTTCGCTGCACGTTTCGCGCAGTTCGCTGACTTGCGCTCCGCTTCCCGCCGCCGCGCGCGTAATTTTCACGCCGGAGGCTTCGACATGAAACGAATCATCATCACCACCATGCTGCTCCTGCTGGCCGCGATGCCGGCGCTGGCCGCCGGCTACACGAAGAACGTCGCCATCGTGATCTACCAGGGCGTCGAGATCCTCGACTTCGCCGGACCGGCGGAAGTGTTCTCGTCCGCGTCCTTCAACGGCGCGAACGGAAACGAGCGCGCGTTCAACGTCTACACCGTCTCGAAAACGAAGGCGCCAATCGTCAGCCAGGGCTTCATCGACGTCACGCCCGACTATTCGATCGCCGACGCGCCGAAGCCGGACATCATCGTGCTGCCCGGCGGCGCCTCGAACAACGTCATCAGCGATGCGGAGTGGATGGAGTGGGTGAAGACGTCCGCGGAAGGAGCGGACAACATTCTCACCGTCTGCACCGGCGCGTTCATCGCCGGCAAGCTCGGATATCTCGACGGGCTCGACGTGACGACGTTCTACAATGCGATTCCCGGACTCGCGGAAGAGTTTCCGAAGGCGCGCGTGCAGCCGGGACGCCGCTTCATCGACAACGGCAAGATCATCACGACCGCGGGCGTGTCCGCCGGCATTGACGGCTCGCTGCATCTCGTCGCGCGCACCCTCGGACGCTACGTCGCCGATCGCACCGCCGAATACATGGAGTACGCGTGGTCGCCGCAGTCGTACACGTCGTCGAAGTACGCGCAGCTCAATCCACGTCTCGACGCACACGGAAAGCGCATGCAGGAAGCGACGATCGCGAATCACGGCGGCGACGTCGACGGCGCGGTCGCCATCTATCGCGAGCTGATCGCGAAAGACAAAGCCGACGCGCAGGCCTGGCTGAGCCTCGGACTCACCACGCTCGCCGCAAAGCGCTACCCCGACGCGATCGCCGCGCTCACGCAGGCCGCGAGCGCGGAGGCGATCAGGGGACGCGCGTACTACAACCTCGCATGTGCCTACGCGCTGACGGGCGAGAAGGAGAAGGCGATCGAAGCCGTCGGACGCGCGATCGACGCCGGCTTCCGAAGCAAAGGAAACTTCGAAGGCGATCCCGATTTGAAGTCGATTCGCGAGGACGGACGCTTCCGGCAGTTGATGGCGAGCCTGTAATCGCGTCCGAGGAGCGCGGGCATGCCCACCTCCCGGGGCGGGCGCGGGACGCCCGCGCTCCTCGGCGTTCCGAATGACACGTTGATTCGCGGAGCCGTTACCATGGTCTCCGCGCATGCTTCAACCGGACGCACCTCTCGGCAGTTATCGGCTTATCGCCAAGATCGGCGCGGGCGGGATGGGGGAGGTGTGGAAGGCGGAAGACACGCGCCTCGGCCGCACGGTCGCGATCAAGATTCTGCCGCAGGCCGTCGCGGCGGACGCGCAGTCGATCGCGCGGATGAAACGCGAGGCGCGCACCGCGGCGCAGCTGTATCACCCGAACATCGCCACGATCCACGCGTTCGAAGAGGCGGACGACCGCATCTTCATCGTGATGGAGTACGTCGAAGGCGAGCCGCTGACGGCTCTGATTCGACGCGGACCGATTGCCGAAGCGGATGTTTGCCGGATCGGGCGAAGCGTGGCGGATGCGCTGGCGGAGGCGCACGAGAAAGGCATCGTGCACCGCGACATCAAGCCGGACAACATTATGGTCAACGGTCCGCGCGTGAAAGTGCTCGACTTCGGCATCGCGAAACAGATCGAGCCGCACGGCGTGAGCGCGAACGATCCGACGACCGTGCTCACGCAGCAGGGGATGATCATCGGCACGGTCTTCTACATGTCGCCCGAGCAGGCGCTCGGCAAGCAGCTCGACCGCCGCAGCGACATCTTCTCCCTCGGCGCGGTGATGTACGAAGCCGTGTCGGGACGCCGTCCGTTTCACGGCGACACCGCGACCGACACGATCACGCGCATCGTCCGCGACGAAGCGCCGCTGCCGCAGAGCGTCTCGCACGGACTCGCGTCGATCATCTCGCGCTGCCTGCGCAAAGAACGCGCGGACCGCTTCGCGTCGGCGCGCGAGCTCGCGTCCGCACTCGAGGCGCAGCTTGCCGTCGCGCCGACCGCGCCGTTCACCAAGCCGGCCGCGCCGTCATCGCCTGCAGCTCCGACGGTGATCACCGGCGCGCATCCGCAACCGACATCGCACAAATGGATGTGGGTCGCGCTCGTCGCGCTGCTCATCATCGTCGCGGGACTGTCGGCGATCGTGATCTCGCAACAGCGCAAGAACGCAGAGCCGATCGCTGTTCCGCAAGTCACGAGCGCACCTCCGACAGCGACGACGGTCACCGAGCCGCCGCCATCGACCACGACGCAGACGGTGACGGCGCCATTGGTCATCGAAGAACAAAAGCCGACTCCCGTTCCGACGACGACCACGGTTGCGCCTCCGGCTCCCGCACCTCCTCCCGCGCGCACCGCCGACGACGACTACAAAGAAGGCATCGACCATCTCCTCGAACGCCAGCTCGCGCTCGCGCGCACGTCGTTCCAATCAGCGATCGCAAAAGATCCGCATTCCGCGCGTGCGCACTTTCGCCTCGGCGAGATGGCGATATTCGAGCGCGATCCGGTCACGGCGCGGAGCGAGTTGGAAGCGGCGATCACCGACGGCGATCGTCTCGAGCCGCGCGAGCGCATCCTCACCGACGCGGCGCTCGCGTATCTCGACGGCGATCGCGCACGCGCGCTCGAGTTGATCCGCGAGCTGCCCGGCGATCCCGACGTGATGCGCTTCCGGCAGCTGATCCACGAGCTGCGCGAATCGCAGAGACCGCCATTCCGGCCGCGCCGTCTGCGTCCGCATTAGTTGTTATACTGAATTCGTCCGAGCCCCTACTATGAGCCGATATGGAATCGAAGTCTGCAACGACTGCAAAGCGTGTCAGTGGCGAAATGACGATTTCTTCTGCCAGTTCGATCCCGAGACGCTGAAGGCTTTCGACTCCGTCACCTTCACCAACGTCTATCCCGACAACGCCGTGCTGTACGCCGAAGGCGAAAAGCCGCAGGGCCTCTTCATTCTCTGCTACGGACAGGTGAAGCTCACCATCTCCGCGTCGGGAAGCGGCAAGACGCTCATCAAGCGCATCGTCAGCGCCGGCGAAGTCCTCGGCCTCTCCAGCGTCCTCTCCGGCAATCCGTACAAGGTGACGTGCGAGACCGTGCGGCCGTCGCAGTTGAAGTTCGTCAAGCGCGACGACTTTCTGCGCTTTTACGCCGAACATCGCGAAGTCTCGTTCAACATCGCGCGGCAGCTGATCGAAGAGTGCGAGTCCGACGCCGACCAGATCCGCGCCCTCGGTCTCGCCAACTCCGCCGCCGAACGCCTCGCGCAGCTGCTCCTGACGTGGTGCGAAGAATCGGGAAGCCCGTCCGCGAGCGGCATGCGCTTCCCCGTCATGATGACCCACGAGGAAATCTCGCAGCTCATCGGCACCTCGCGCGAGACGGTCACTCGTCTCCTTAAACGCTTCAGAGATCAGAAGATCCTGACCGTCCGGCGATCCTCGATGACCCTTCACAAGAAGGACGATCTCGAGGATTTGATCATGGATGTGGGCTGAGGCCCCCCGCCCGTCATGGGCGGCCTTTGCGCGCACTGCACAGGAATGCAGAAGGCAGAATGCAGGCACCACCGGCGGCTGACGACCACCGTTGACCAAACGGGAGTTGCGAGGGCGGGCCAGTCTGCGATACCTCTGGCGTTGCTTGAAGACGCGTAGAGGTCGTTTTTTCTGTGGAGGTTTGAACCCCGCAATGCAGGCTGACCCGCGCCGTATAGAGGTACCACCTTTTGTCGCTCCGCGCCACTGGCCGGAAG
>Ga0209468_1000020_pt1 | contig 91447 bp, 79 predicted proteins | sample GraSoiAngelo_102_FD_185871 | JGI IMG/M metagenome (GOLD analysis project Ga0209468, IMG submission 185871) | Grasslands soil microbial communities from the Angelo Coastal Reserve, California, USA - 14_0903_02_40cm (SPAdes) (version 2) | ecosystem: Environmental > Terrestrial > Soil > Grasslands ...
TCCCACTGGCGGCCAACCTTATTGGGACAGGACTCTCACCTGCTGGGTTGCATTAAGAGGTTTCCGCTCTGTGTCTTCAACTCACATCGTTTTCCCCTCCTCGAAGCTTTTCCTGGCGCACCAACCGCCGTGACGCCGTAACGCTGGCGACGAGGTGGGCAGCTCGGCTGCCGGGCCGAAGCCGGGCCCGCATCAGCTTCACACCCAAAGTTAGCCAGCAGCCGACGGTGCGATTAGCTGGTGCCATGCTTCTCGCGCTTTTAATTCCGTGCCGAGGTCGTCAACTCTGATTTCGGTCGCATGCCGATGTGCCAGTGCGTTCTGAAGTGTCTGAGACGACCAAACGAATACTTCAGGCGAGACGTGCGGATTCAGTATTTCGGTCGTAAAGCATACAAAAACGACGTAGTGGTTTGTGCGAGCATGAATATCTTCTACTCGCCAACGCCAGCCACCGGTTAGAGTTTTTACGTCAACCGTTCTTGCTCTACCGGCTTCGGTGATGATAGCGATATCGACATCTTCGCGCTCACCTAGTGCAAGCGTTGCGTCCGCACCTAAGCGGTGAAGAGCCGACAGAACGAAAAACTTCGCTGCAAGCTCAAGCCGCGATGGATTGACTTTCCACCGGCGAGGTTTGACATAAGCTTCCTCTTCCCATGCATCTGGGTCGTCGGCTTGGGATATGACAATCTCGTCGACTTCCCTCTCCGTTTTATCGTTCTGGCTCATCTATCCCAACCTGTAATGATCCGCACAACGTTGCCAGGTTTGATTTGTACAATCAGCTTCAGACGCCTGCCTCCGTCGGTCACTCCAAGTATCTGACGACGATCACGATAACCTTTATTCCGGAGCACGCGGTAGTCGTTCTCAAATACCTGCACGGCCTCTTCGAAGGTGATGCGGTGCGCCGCGAGCTCATCGTGATCGAAATCGTACTCGAAATCCGATGGCCCGAATTCGTCCCATCTCACCACGAGCGGCATTCTAACCTACGCCGTTACCGTGACTTGCGATGATTTTCGTCCTTCCGTCCGGCCAACGTCATTTTACCTCGGCGCCGCCAAACCGCGGCTACCGCGGAAATGCTCGCGCATGGCGTGTAGGTGCGCGGAGCTTCATGGGAAGAGTGCATCCGCGAAGGCGTGGATTCGTTTGGCTAACGGCTCTCACGTTAAGCTGCGCGGCCAGGGCCCGCGTGCCGAAGTTCGCGCGGCACGCCACTTGCCGCCAATGACGTTCACAGAACCGAGTGGCGATCTGCAAGTGGCGTGACGCCACCGCACTTGCGCTGAACGAGGGGCTTCCTGGTGCAGCCGTGCGAGCGCCGCTCGCCGCCGGCACATCCGCTCCGCACGCGCAGCGAGCCGGTCGAGCCCAACGACCTCATGACCGTCGACTACAAGGGGCAGTTCCGTCTCGGCAATCACTGCTATTGCTATCCCCTGACGGTGGTCGATCATGTGAGCCGTTATCTACTCGCCTGCGATGCGTATCCGTCGAACGAAGGGCCGCACACACGGCGTGCATTCGAGCGGATCTTCCGCGAGTACGGACTGCCGCGGGCCATTCTGTCGGACAACGGCAGTCCCTTCGGATCTCCTGGCCTGGCAAGGCTTTCCAGGCTGTCGCTGTGGTGGATCCGGCTCGGTATTCGGATCGAGCGGATCGTGCCCGGACATCCCGAGCAGAACGGCGCACACGAGCGGATGCACAAGACGCTCAAAGAGGAGACGACCCGCCCGCCGGAGCAGACGATGGAGCGGCAGCAAAGCGCTTTGACGAGTTCCGCCACATCTACAACGACGAGCGCCCGCACGAGACCCTCGGCCAAAAGCGACCGGTGACGATCTATCGTCCGTCACCGCGACCATACCCGGAAGCGCTCCCGCCGATCGAATATGCCGGGCATCTGGAGACCCGCAAAGTCGAGCACAACGGGATGATGCGTTGGAAGAACGATCGCATCTTCACAAGCAAGACGCTGCGTGGTGAATACGTCGGCCTCGAGGAGATCGACGACGGCATCTGGTCGGTGTACTACGGGCCGGTGCTGCTCGCTCGCTTCGACGAGCGCGAGATGAGGTTCTATGGCTGAGACGATCGCTCGTCGATGTCGCGGAGCCACGACGCATCGTCGGTTGACCACCCACGTGATCGAAGATCGAACCTCGTGGCGACAGAGCCTGTCGTGCGACTTGAACCAGTTGCTGACGCTCCGCGGATTGACATCGTCAACACCTCAAACATCCGTCGTCGTATCGTCGACAAACACACGCAAGGTGTAACCTATGTGCCCGGTCTGTTTTGTCACCCATGTTCCCGGCCGTACGCTCGAGTTAGGCCGCCATTAGACGCTTGTGGAAATTAGAGACTACAAGCGAGCCGTTCTTCGTGCAAAGGCACAAAGCCGTGCTTTGTGTAAAAGCTCTTCGCCTCCGGATTATCAAAATGGACGCTTGTATCGATTCGGCGAACGCCAAAGTCGCGCAACTCTCGCTTGAGACCGTCAAGCAAAGCTGTGCCGACGCCCGATCGCTGCCTACCACTCACCACGAAGACATCATCGAGCTTCGCCACAAGCGCGCCGGCAGACGTCGATATCGCGAGCGAAATTACGCACACGGCGAGCGGAACGGCGCCGTCAAGTGCGAGCCATACAAATCCCAGTTCCGGACGATGTACGAATAGCCTGAGCGAATTTTGAAGCGCTTCGTCTCCGCGATCGCCGTAGGCGCTGCTACTGTCAAGATAATGTGTATCTTCGCGCAGGAACTTCTGTAGCAATTGGTAGGCATCCGGCATAGTTTCCGTTGTCATGCGCTGGCATCTGATCACAATTAACTCTCACAATCTCGCGAATTTGATGATGCATCCCTATTAGTCGGCCGGCGTCCATATGTAGTTGAAGGACGCAACGACATTCTTTTCGCTGTCTACGCCTACCTCAATGCCGTTCATTGTCCTGTCCGGGCGTATCGCCAGAAGTGCTGCACCGACATCAAAAGTTCCATCTTCACGATAGCGCAAGCAAAGATTGCCCCCACATATGCGACCGCTAAGTCGGTACGTGCGCGGCGGGGTTGTCTTAGTAGTCGCTTTTCCCCAAACCCACGGTCCAAACTGATGTAGCGTAGTTGTCTCATGCTCCTTCGCACCAGTACCAGTGCCGCGATCGATGGTTGTTTTCCACTTCACCGGCAGACGAACGGGAGCCGTTCGTCGCATTATGGCTAATACGATACGCCAACATATGCCGGCTACGACCAGGATGATGGCAATAATAATTGTCACCGCGCCATGCTCCGCGATGCCTGGTATCGCCTTTCTGACTAGGCCGACGAGCCCCCCGTCCCCCTCCTTCGTCGCACATGCGGTTGCAACCAAGAAAACAGCGAAACTTGTGAGCAACAGTGGCAAGTGATTGCGTGGCATAGCCTACCTCCGCCAGTGGTCTTTCTTAAGGAGTGACGGCTGCTGCCTGTTCCCTACCCGACGCTGGAGCCTTTGTGCGGTGTGGGAGCAGCGCCTTCGGGTGTGAGCGCGCCGAATTCAAGCCGCTGCCATGGCGCGGCGGTTGCCGCGACTAATGATGTAGCGGCAGGAGCGACTTGCAACCGCCGTGTCATGGCAGCGAGCCGTGAGTTCGACGCGCAAGGGCGGCGGTGCGCACATCTCAGGGCCGCGACGAGCATGCGGCGGGCGGGTGTGAAGCGCAAATGTGCTGCATTCGGCCTACCGCGGGAGGTGGGTGGGTGTGAAGGGGCCGAATGCAGCACATTTGCGCGTGGCGGAGACGCGGTTTGCTGGTCGCGGCCCGCAATCTCGCGAGGAAGTCAGCTGCGAGGGGGAAGCGTACACACACCATTCGTCGTCCGATCGACCGAAAGATTACAAGGACGCGGAGCGTTGTGGCCGCGGACGGCCTAACGGCTTGAGCCTAAGCTGCACGGCCAGGGCCCACATGCCGAAGCCGACGCGGCGCGACGGCTGCCGCGACTAACGCGCACTCGGCGGGAGCGAACTGCAGCTGTCGTGACGCCACCCAACCTTGGAGGATTACGTAGGCAGCTAGGCTGCCGGGCCAGCGCCGGGCCGTGTCGGCTTCTGGCTCGTGCGTGATCGAACATCAGCCCATCGTATCGACACTGCGTGTTCGTGCGAATTGAATGGGCGGCTGTCGCTCCGCGTATTCGGCAGATCACCGCACGAAAGCCCCCGTTTCTCCACTCCCCAACGGTCACCGAGTGTAACCTATATTCCCGGTCTGTTTTGTCACCCATGTCCCCGGTCGCACGCTCAAGTTAGGGCATTAACTTACTTGGACGCAGACGTCGAGAGGGGCTACCCTTGCGACGGCGTGATAGGCTCGCGGTATGGCTGGGTCTAGCCTTGCTCGTTATGGGTAGGACCCATGACCCAGCGTCCCCATTTCGGATCAAGCACGACGTAGAACGTTACCCACCTATTTGCCTCGAAAATGTCCCTGTAGTCAATGCGGCCAACACAATAGAGAACCATAAGTCCCTTCCCGAGCGCGGCCTTCTGAATGGAGTTCAAGGGCGGCAATGGAATCGGCAACTCCATCGACTTACCGGCACCTATAGTGGTGGCGCTGGCGCTAGACTTCACCACGCGCTTAATTTCCTCCCATTCAGTATCGGTAGGGAGAGATGTAGTAAGTGTGGCCTCTCCATACGCAGTCCGAACGTGCAGGGCTGGAGTCAGGCCAGTATTTACGAGTCCAGCAACTACAACCGTCTCTTTGGCAGTATTGATGTCGTAATTGCTGATTCCTCCGAATACGACGGATGCGCGAACGGCATTAGAGATGGCAACCATTTGTTTATTCGCTATCTCGATTGCGCGCAACGCCGTCTCGTTACTCTCTCTCGTCAGTCTCAGGCTCTCCTCAGTATCGCGTGCGCCTTCCTTATAAGCCTTTTCTGCGCTTACATTCTGCCGAACCATTTCGCGCCACATGCGAATCGTGTAGAAAAGAAAGGCTCCAGTAAACAAGACCATCGCAAGATTGATGGCGTCGCCGATCTTGAAGTCGCTAAGCCAAGACGCCTTCTGCGCGTCATTCTTGGTTTGATCGGTGCGGGCCGTCTCGCGACCGCGTGTTACGTCGGATTGTGGGGTATTGTCAGCTTGCGCACCAGAAAGGCTTGGCTGGGGTTTGGGTTGTTGGCGCTTTTCTATCTGCTGTTTCTCGGCGGTGCTAGTCTACTGGGCCGCTGTCGTCGCCAGAAGGAAGGCGATAGCCGATGCTAAGAGGGTCACTGCTGCGCGGTGCTGCCCTTCTGCCGTTTCATCGGCTCATGCTTAGGCACGTCACGCCTATCGACTCGGAACAGTGACCGCATCATGCGGTCGAAGCGAGTGAACTCTTCCGTCTCTTCGGACTGCGGCGCAGGTGTGGCCGGTCGGCTCATGGCCAGATGATGATACACGCTTCCGAGGCGAGACGGACCTGTCGGACGCCTTCCCGATCAACCCTCGATCGACGGCAGATCGACTTCCACGGCGAGCCGTTCGCGCCTCACGCTCATGTAGGTCTGCATCCGTTGCGCGTCGGCAGATCAGCGCACGAAAGCCCCATCTCTGCCACTCCCCGACGGTCAGCGGGTGTACCTACGTGCCCGTCTGTTTTGTCGCCCATGTTCCCGGCCGCACGCTCGAGTTAGACCGCCACGCGGACTCGCCGATACAGGGTTTCCGGAGCGATATCGGCGCCATTTGGCCAAACAATAGTGCCGATTTCGGCGTCCACGCTTACCTGCTTGAAGTACTCCAATTTGCGAAGTGGTTCAAAGACGGGCCCACGCAGGGATTCGCGAAGGTCTACCTCTCCCGCGGTTCCGTCCTCAAACCGCAACCACACAGTGTAGTCATGAAGATAGCGGACTTCGACGACGTCGTTCACGGTGTCTACTCCAGCGGATCGATCCATTTCGCTTCCTTGCCTTCCGAGACTAACCGCCAGTTCTCTTCGAGTTCCTCCCGGTGAAGGCGCCACCACTCCAACACCAGGCCTTGAGCTCTCGGCTGGAACTGCCCGATGACGTAACCGTCCGATATTCTCACCTGAATGTCCTTTCCCGCGTAACGAGCATGAAAGTGGGCTGGCGGATGTTCATCATGGTACATCGTGATCACGATTCCGAAGAACCGGCTGATTCGCGGCATTTGCCGATTGTACTCGACACTTTTTTCGCTACTTCGCGGACCGACAAGCGAACCGTTCCGGCACGTGGCTCCTTATTCCTACGGCCCGGCGACGCTTGCCTATGTCGCGTACGCTCGGCGCTTGCACAAGCTCGCGGACTTTAGTCCCGAATCGCCGTCTGGCCGTCGTTACGAGAGATTGGCTTTTGCGACAGACGCCAGACGCCTAACCATTGAAGCCTTCACCAGTAGCTTTCACGGTGCGGAGCTTGACATTCGGCAAGGGAGAAGCGCCAAGGGGGAACTGATCATCATGATGACACTGCCCTTCGGTGCACTGCTCATGGCTTTCGGATACGCCATGCGATGCCTGCTCGGAAGTGCGTCAAGCCTGAAAGTCAAAAGGCGTTTGCACGATCAGTTCGAACAGCAACGGACCACGCCAAGACTGGGTTGTCTGCCCGTGCCGTATTTTTGATCCCAATCTCATCGATTCGGTCGCGGCACGGCTCTACGGCGTCACGAACGCAGACTCTCTCCACACCGTGGCGGCACGATTGATATCACCCTATATCAATCGCACGTCCGCGGCACCCGTCCGAGCAGTCGCCGAGGCCACGATTGATATGCCCTCATATCAATCACACGTCCGTCGTGGTCACGATTGATATCACCCCATATCAATCACACATCCGCCGCACGCGTTCGTGAGGTCGCCGGGGTCACGATTGATATGGCGTCATATCAATCACATGTCCGTCGTGTCCACGATTGATATCACCCCATATCAATCACACCTCCCCCGCACCCGTTCGTGAGGTCGCCGAGGCCACGATTGATATGGCGTCATATCAATCACAGGCTCGCCGGGGTCACGATTGATATGACCCCATATCAATCACACGTCCCCCGCACCCGTTCGTGAGGTCGCCAGGGTCACGATTGATATGGCCTCATATCAATCACAGGCTCGCCGGGGTCACGATTGATATGACCTCATATCAATCACACGTCCCCCGCACCCGTTCGTGAGGTCGCCGGGGTCACGATTGATATGGCCCCATATCAATCGTGCCTTCGCCGCACGCGTTCGTGCGGCCGACGAGAGAAGGATCGATGTCACTCCGTCTCCCTCCTGGCTCCGGGGCCTACGTCAAGGCATGCAGAGCGATGCTTCGCACCGCTTGGCGGGAGAAGGTGGATATAAAACAGCAAAGGGGCGGAGGAGGGGTGGACTTTGGTTCGAACTTTCAGAGCTGCACGAACGGGGTGGAACCGACGTGGGCCCAGGAGTGGCCGGTGATCTTGTCGGTGGCGAAGGCATTCAGCTTCGCCTGCTTCGCTTTGTCCCAGATGCCGTCGCTGTTGAGAACGTAGCCGCGCGCGATCAGGTTCGCGGCGCGCAGGTTGGTGATGCTCTTCTTCCAGGTTTCGAAGTTGTCGCTGTAGAGGTTGGACGAGAAGATGATCTGCTGCCCGGTCGTCGGAACCGTGACGGACTTGCCGTCGTCGAAGTCCTTGTCTGCGAAGCAGAGGCGGGCGAGCGGGTTGGTCTGAGCGTAGTATGTCTTCCAGTCGGAGTTGCCGCTCAGGCAGAAAATGAACTTGCCCCGCAGCGTGTCCACTTCGGGCCAGCCGTTGGCCTTGACATAGGCGACGAAGTCGGAGTTGTCGGGCGAGAGCATCCCCGGCGTGTACATGAGACCTGCGTTGAACCACTCGCGCATGTAGTTGTCGATCTCGTCGGGGAACGATTCCTTGGATCCGCCGCTGCTCTTGATGTCGACCGTGACGAACACGACGTCATGGTTGACGTCGGCGAGATGCCACGACAAGAGGTAGCCGAGGTAATTGGCGAAGGGCGGCCCGCTGGAGGTGCTGTGCGCGACGGTGAAGTATCCGAGCGACCGGCCATTCGAACTGTCGGAGTGCCGCCAGATGTCATATTCGAGACCGCGGCAGCCGGCGTTTCCCGGATCGTTCGGGTGGAACAGAAGGGACTGGTGAGAGTCCTCGTCGCGGTCGTAGGAGTTGTGCGACTGTTTGTACGACGCTTGGTTGTATTTCATGCGTCATTCATTCTATCCGCTTCGACATTCATTCTATCCGCTTCCGCGGCGGCGGTCGGCCGGGGATGTGCATGATCTGCAGGGCGGAAGCGAGAGGAGCCGCGGCAGGAAAGGCGACGATGGAACAACTCCTTCAAACATTCGAAACGCCGTTCATCGACGGCAGCGGCGAGGCGTACGACATTCACGTCTATGGACGGAGCCGGCCCGCGGACACCTGGCAGGGGTGGATCGTGTTCACGCGGCGACGCGACGGGCGGCGTTTCACGACCGACGCCGAGACGACCCAACCGTCCGTGGAGGATGTGGCGTACTGGGCAACCGGACTCGAGCCGGCGTATTTCGAAGGCGCATTTCAGCGTGCACGTCCGCAAGAAGATACGGCGAGCGGGCACGAAGCGGCGGCGGAGCTGCGAACCGTGTAACGCGATTCGCAGCGCGATCAGATCCGCGGCTTCGAGTGCTTCACCGACGTGATGACACCCACGCCGACGAGGAGGAGTGCGCCCACTCCGATCCAGAACGGCGCGACGTCGAACTTCCACGCGACCAGGGCCAGCGCGACGATCACGATCAGCCATCCGATGAACGACAGGTTGAACCAGTTCACTTCGTTACCTCCCGGACAGCTGACTGAGCAAATAGGCTGCCTGAAAACGAAAAGCCCGGCCGCTTTGCAGCGGGCCGGGCTTTCGGGTCGATGCGCGCGGATCGATTACAGCTTGAAGACGAGGAAGGCGATGAGTAGCGCGTAGATGACCAGCGACTCGATCAGCGCGAGGCCGATGATCATCGCGGTGCGGATGGCGCCGCCGGCGCTGGGGTTGCGGGCGATGCCTTCGACCGACGCGGCGATGGCGCGCGACTGTCCGATGGCACCCGCGGCCGCAGCGAGGCCGAGCAGGAACGCCGCTCCGATGACGCCCCAGCGCACGACACCCGCCTGGGGATGGTTGTACGCCGGATCCACCGGTGTCTGCGCGAACGCCGAGACCGATGCGAGCACCAGCAGGGCGAGCAGGATGATGTGCTTCTTGTTCACTCGATTCTCCTCCTTTAAGAGTTGCAGATTCAGATTGCGGATGGCAGATGGCGGATGGCGGATGGCAGAACCGGGAAGTTGGTTCGCCGTCTGGCATTTGCGATCTGCCATCCAGTTTCTCAATGTTCTTCAGTTGCGGTGGCGCCGCTGATGTAGACCATGTTGAGCATGATGAAGACGAAGGTCTGCAGGAAGGCACCGAAGATTCCGAGTCCCATCATCGGCCAGGGAAGGACGAACGGGAGCATGCCCATGAACACGCCGGCCGCGGCGTGCTCGCCGAAGATGTTTCCGAACAAGCGCATGGCCAGCGAGAGGATGCGCGCGAAGTTGCCGATCATCTCGATGATGAACATCAGCGGCGCGAGCCACCACACCGGTCCGCCGAAGTGCGCCAGGTAATGCAGGAGTCCCTGCGCCTTGATGCCCTGCCAGTTGTAGTAGAGGAAGGCGGTGATGGACATGGCGAACGTCGTGTTGACGTTGCTGGTCGGCGGCTGCAGGAAGAAGAAGAGGCCGAAGATGTTGCCGATGAAGATGAAGACGGCGAAGGCGCCGATGATGTAGAGGTGCTGCTCTCCGCCGTGGCCGATGATGTCGTTGAGCATGCCTTTGAGGCCGCTCACCGTGAGCTCCAGGAACTGCTGAAAAGTGCTCGGGTTGTCGCGGCTGATGCGGCGCGACATGATCGGAAAGACTACGCAGCTGATGACGAGCACCAGCAGCGCCATGATGACGTGGTCCGGCACGTCCCACGCGTAAGGCGTGAGCTTGTGCCAGAGGGCGTTGAACGGCGCGTAGAGGATCGAGTGTTCGTGTTCCATTCAGTTTCGAAAGACCGCGTATAGAGCTTCAGCCATGATCCCGACCACGATGATCGAGAACCCCAGCAACACACTGACAGCGTTGAAATGAGCTACGGTGATCGTGACCAGGAGCGCCACACCCAGAAGAACGAACCGTCCAATGGCACGAAACGTAAGCCTTCGCGCGTTGCGCCGGTGTGCCGCCGGTTGGAGCAGAGCTTGCGCGATCTCCTCCAACCAAAGGAAGCAGATGATAGTCACGGCGGCGGAACAAGTCAATCCGAGAAATCCGCGAAAACCGGCCGAAATCCACGAGAAAACGGCGAAAACGACGTAGGCGATGACGGCGGTGCGCTTGATGCGGCGGATGACGGCGCGGGACTCGGTTTCATCATCCGCAGCCGCGAAACCCGGGCCCGGGCCGGAGCCCGCTTCCGCGCCCGGGGCGGCGGACAATGCAGTCGCTTCGCTCGCCCCCGCCCCGGGCTCGGGCGCGGGCGCGGGCTCGGGCTCGGGAACGCGCGCGGGGAGGAGCGGGCGTTCCTCAGGGAGCATTCTTCGCGAGGCGGAAGAGGTTGACGAAGGCGGCGACGATGCCGAGGAAGGTGAAGATGCCGGTCAGCCAGGGATAGGTGCCGAAGAGTTTGTCCATGCCGCGGCCCCAGAAGTAGCCGAGGGCCATGGCGATCGGGAACATCCAGCCGATGGAGGATGCTTCGGCGAGCGCGCGAAAGTCGCGGCGGTTCTTATCGTCATCGTTGGGCATTGTTCGCCGCCACGCGTTTAGCGACCCATCCACCCGAGATCTTCGCTTGTTCGACGAGCGGTCCGGGAAGGATTCCGAAGAGCAGGGTGACGACGAGACAGATCGCGGCGACGAGTTTCAGTCCGCCGCTCGACACGACTTCGGCCTGGCCGTCTCCGTCGCGCAGGTACATCGCCATCACGATGCGGAAGTAGAAGAACATCGACACGGCCGACATGAGCACGGCGACGATGGCGAGCCATCCGAATCCCGCGCCGACGGCGGCGTAGAAGAGAAAGTACTTGCCGATGAAGCCCGCGGTCGGCGGAATGCCGCCGAGGGAGAGGAGGAAGATGATCATCGCGAACGCCCACAGCGGCGCGCGGCGATGCAGTCCCTCGAAGTCACTCACCTGCTCGCCCGCGTACTCGTGCTTCGAGAGCATCAGCACGGTCGCCCAGATGCCGAGGGTGGCGAAGACGTAGACGACGGAGTAGACGAGCACTCCATAGAGTCCCATCTCGCTGACGGAGATGATGCCGAGCAGCACGTAGCCGGCGTGACCGATGGACGAGTACGCGAGCATGCGCTTGATGTTGTCCTGGGTGATGGCGGCGAGGTTGCCGATGATCATGGACAGCGCGGCGATGATCGCCAGGACGACCTGCCAGTCGAGGCGGAAGTGGTGCATGCCGACGTAGAAGATGCGCGCGAAGATCGCGAAGGCGGCGGACTTCGATGCCGTCGACAAAAACGCCGTGATGGGCGTCGGCGCGCCTTCGTATACGTCAGGCGTCCAGACATGGAACGGCGCCGCCGCGATCTTGAAGCAGAGGCCCGCGCCCAACAGCATGATGCCGAACATCAGCGCGTCGTTGGTGACGAGGGTCGACATCGCGTCGGCGATGCGCATCAGGTTGAGCGTGCCGGTGACGCCGTAGATCAGCGAGATCCCGTACAACAAAATCGCCGAGCTCACCGTCCCGAGCACGAAGTACTTCATCGCCGCCTCGGTGCTCTTCAATTCGTTCTTGAAGTAACCCGCGAGGATGTAACTCGACAGCGACAACAGCTCGAGGCCGATGTAGATCGCCGCGAGGTGAACGCCCGAGACCATGAACATCATGCCGCAGAGCGCGAACGAGAGGAGCGAGTAGTACTCCCAGGCGGAGTAGCGCGAGGCCGCGAGGTAGTCGTCGGAGAGCAACACGAGCATCGCCATCGTGGCGATGAAGAGGAGCTTGAAGAAGATCGCGAAGGAGTCGAGCGCGAACATCGACGCGAATGTTTTGGTCTGCGCGACGTCGGCCACGAGGCCGGAGCTGGCGATGACGGCGACGGCGGTGAGGACGAGGATGGCGAGCATCGTCCATTTGGCGGTACGCGCTCCCCCGCCCGAAGGCGCGCCGGAGGCGCGCACCACTCCACCACCACGGCGCATCACGGGCGCGATCAGCAACAGACACGCGCCAATGGAGATGACGATCTCCGGCAACAGGTAGATCGTGTCGCCCCAGGTCATTTCTCGGCGACCTCGGAAGGTGTGTGGGTGCCGCTGCCCTCAGCGGCACCGCGACCGCTGGGGGCAGCGGTCGCCACAGTGGATGGATACGGGGCAGCGGCCGCCACAGTGGACGGATACGGGGCAGCGGCCGCCACAGTGGACGGATACGTGAGCTGTTGTTTGTCGAAGTATTTCGGATCGACTTTCCTGACGATGTAGTCGACCGGCTTCTCGACGACGTCGAGGAACGGTGTCGGGTAGACGCCGATCCAGACCATCATCACGATGAGCGCGAGCATCAGTCCGAGCTCGCGCTTGTTGACGTCGGGCACGTTCTGGTTGGCGGGATTGTCGAGCGGTCCCCAGAACACGCGCTGGTAGAGCCAGAGCAGGTACGCGGCGCCGAGGACGATGCCGGTGGCGGCGAACGCGGCGTAGGAGATGGTGCCGAAGGCGGTCGAATTCGCGGCGCCGAGGAGGATCATGAACTCGCCGATGAATCCGTTCAGCGCGGGGAGTCCCATCGACGACAGCGCGGCGATGAGGAAGAGCGCGGCGTACATCGGCATCTGCTTCGCGAGCCCGCCGTAGTCCGCGATCATGCGGGTGTGGCGGCGCTCGTAGATGAAGCCGACGAGCAGGAACAACGCGCCCGTCGAGATGCCGTGGTTGATCATCTGCAGGACCGAGCCGCGCAGACCGATCGGGTTCAGCGCGAACATGCCGAGCATCACGAAGCCGAGGTGCGAGACCGATGAATAAGCGACGAGCTTCTTCATGTCCTTCTGCACCAGCGATACGAGCGCGCCGTAGATGATGCCGATGATGGAGAGCACGACGATCGGAACGAGCAACTGTTTGGTTGCATCAGGAAGAATCGGCAGCGCGAATCGCACGAAGCCGTACGTGCCCATCTTCAGCAGGACGGCGGCGAGGATGATCGAGCCGGCGGTCGGCGCCTCGACGTGCGCGTCGGGCAGCCAGGTGTGGAACGGGAACATCGGCACCTTGATGGCGAAGCCGAAGAAGAAGCCGAGGAAGATCCAGAACTGCAGCTGCGGCGGAATGAGGTGGCCGATGTTGTGGAACTGCAGCACGCTGAACGTGCCGGGATTGCCGAGTCCTTTGATGTGGAGGAAGTCGATGCCGCCGTCATTGAAGAAATACAACGCGAGGATCGAGAGCAGCATCAGCACCGATCCGGCGAGCGTGTAGAGGAAGAACTTGATGGCGGCGTAGAGCTTTCGCGATCCGCCCCAGATGCCGATGATGAAGTACATCGGCACGAGCATGACTTCCCAGAAGACGTAGAAGAGGAAGAAGTCGAGGGCGCAGAACGTGCCGAGCATGCCGGTCTGCAGGAGGAGGAGAAGGATGTAGTACTCCTTCTCGCGGAACTTGATGGCGCTGTAGGACGAGACGATGGCGATGATGCCCATGAACGTCGTCAGCAGGATGAGCAGCAGCGCGATGCCGTCGATGCCGAATTCGTACTTCACGCCGAGGGACGGGATCCACCGATAGGTCTCGCGGAACTGGAAGAGCTTCGTCTTGTCGAAGTTCGGCCAGAGCCAGAGCGAGACGAGGAAGTCGATCACCGCGGTGGCCGTGGCCATCGTGCGAATCGTGCGCGTCGCGTTCTTGCTCATGAACAGGATCACGAGCGCGCCCACCGCGGGGATGTAGGTGATGATGTTCAATATGCCCATTTACGCTCCGCTCTAGCTATTAGGTCTTAGGTCTTAGGAATTCACGTCATCCTGAGCCGCGCAGACGGCGAAGGATCTCGAAATTGCAGGCAGTCGCATGTTTGAGATCCTTCGCAGCGCTGCGCCGGCTCAGGATGACGACTCGTTCAGAGGTTTCCGTAAGACCTAAGACCTAATACCTAAGACCTTTCTCCCTCAAGGCTTCATGAATAGATACACCACAGCAATCAACACGATCCCGCCGCCCATGATCAGCGCGTAGTTTTGTACGAGGCCGCTCTGGACGCGGCGGAACATCATGGAGCCGCCGCGCGCGGTCGTGGCGACGCCGTTGACCGCGCCGTCGACGACGTATTTGTCGAAGAGGTTCGAGCCGTGTCCGAGAAAGAACACGGTGAGGTGGCGGACGCCGTTGACGATTCCGTCGACGACCCACGTATCGAACCACCACAGCCCCAGCGCCAGCAGCACCGTTCCTCGAATGACCGTCGCGTTGTACAGCTCATCGACGTAGTACTTGGACTCGAGCGCGCGGTGGATCGGCGCGAACGTCGCGGCGAGCCGCTTGAGCGTCGACCAGAGTGGATCGCGTTTGTAAAAGCGCCACGCCAGGAAGATGCCGAGGACCGCCACGGCGACGGAGACGAGCATCAGGATGTACTCCGTCGACAGTGCGGCTTCGTGAAATTCGAAGTGCTCGCCGCCGATCGGGAGGAGGACGGGCGCGAGCCACTGCTGGAACCAGGTGGGGTGGGCTCCGCCGAGCGCCGCAGGGAGTCCGATAAGACCGCCCAGGACGGCCAGGACGGCCAGGACGGCCAGGACGCCGGTCATGCTGAAGGGAGACTCGTGCGGCTCGTGGGAGTGCACGTGATGGCCGTGGGCTTTGTCGATGTGCTCGTCGCCCTGATCGAGGTGGCGCTGATCGGGGATCAGGTGATGTCCGCCGTGCTCAGGCTCGGAGGTCTCGATGCCTTCGACCTGCGCGCCGCGATACGTTCCGTGGAAGGTCATGAAGTAGAGGCGGAACATGTAGAACGCGGTCATGCCGGCGGTGACGACGCCGAGGAGCCAGATGAACTTGTGATGCGGGAACGCGTTTGCGAGGATCTCGTCCTTGGAGAAGAATCCGGCGAGCGGCGGAATGCCGGCGATCGCGATCGTCGCGACGAGCATCGTCCAATGCGTGCGCGGCATGTACTTGCGCAGGCCGCCCATCTTGCGCATGTCCTGTTCGCCGCCGCAGCCGTGAATCACCGAGCCGGCGCCGAGGAAGAGACATGCTTTGAAGAACGCGTGCGTCATCACGTGGAAGATCGCCGCGGTGAACGCGCCGACGCCGGCGCCGAGGAACATGTAGCCGAGCTGCGAGACGGTGGAGTACGCGAGAACTTTCTTGATGTCGTTCTGCGCGAGTCCGATCGACGCGGCGAAGATCGCGGTGACCGCCCCGATGATCGCGACGACGAGCATCGCGTCGGGCGCGAGGCGGAACAGCACGTTGGAGCGGACGACCATGTACACGCCGGCGGTGACCATCGTGGCGGCGTGGATGAGCGCGGAGACGGGCGTCGGTCCGGCCATCGCGTCAGGCAACCAGACGTAGAGCGGAACCTGCGCGGACTTGCCGCACGCGCCGACGAAGAGGAGCAGACAAATCGCCGTCGCGATCGCGCCGTACTGCGCGTGACCGCCGGCGCTCGCGAGCGCGAACACTCTCGTGTAGTCGGCGCTGCCGAAGGTGTTGAAGATCAGGAAAATGCCGAGGATGAAACCGAAGTCGCCGATGCGATTGGTGATGAACGCTTTCTTGCCGGCGTCGGCGGCGAAGTTTTTGTCGTAGTAGAAACCGATGAGCAGGTACGAGCAGAGACCCACGCCTTCCCACCCGACGAACATGACGATGTAGTTCGCGCCGAGGACGAGCAACAGCATCATGAACATGAAGAGATTGAGGTAGGTGAAGAAGCGCGTGTAGCCCTTCTCGTGCGACATGTAGCCGGTCGCGTAGACGTGGATCAGGAAGCCGACCCAGGTCACGATCATCAGCATCGTCGACGAGAGGTGGTCGATGCGCAGCGCGAAGTCGACGGTGAAGTTGGCGAGAAGCGCGCCGGCGTGTCCGAGTCCGGTCGGAATCCATTGGAAGTACACGTGCTGCCACGGACTGCCGGCGCTCTGGATGACGATCCATGTGGCGATGAGCGCGGAGAGCGCGGTCGTGGCGAGCGCGAAGAAGTTCGTGGTCGTCTTGTTCTTCGGCGTGTGCGGCGCGAGGAACGCGCGCGTGCCGTTGATCAGCGCGCCGATCGCGGGAAGGAGGACGACGAGGAGGAGGGCGCTAGACATGGCACTCCTCGGTTGCTCGGTTGCGCGGTCGCGCCGTTGCGCGGCGCGCGAGCGGCGCGTTTGCTGAGCAACCGCGAGACTGCGCAACTGCGAAACTGTTACCCATGCAGCGTTTTCACCTCGTCGACATTCACGGTGGAGCGGAGCCGGTACAACTGGATCATGATCGCGAGTCCGACCGCGGCTTCGCCCGCGGCGACGGTGATGACGAAGATGGTGAAGACCTGCCCCTGCAGGTCGGCGAGGCGATGGGAGAAAGCGACGAGGTTGATGTTGACGGCGTTGAGCATCAGCTCGATCGACATCAGCACGGTGATCATGTTGCGGCGGATGATCACGCCGACGATGCCGATCGCGAAGAGCGTGGCGGAGAGCATCAGGTACTGAGCGGTGCTAGGCATGGGGCGCCTCCGTTGGAGGCGAATTGAGGATTGAGGATTGAGGATTGTGGATTGTGGGGATCCAGCGCGCGGACCGCCGCCTTGCATTCGCAATCCACAGGTACTGAGCGGTGCTAGGCATGGGGCGCCTCCGTTGGAGGCGAATTGAGGATTGAGGATTGAGGATTGAGAGCGGCGTACTCGCGAGCGCGCCCATCGCATTCTCAATTCTCAATTCACAATTCTCAATTCGCATTCACGAGATCCTTCACTTCTTTCTCCGTCTCCACGCGCTCGAGCATGTAGTCGGGCGCGGTCTCTTCTTCGAGGGCGGACAGCTCGCGCTTGCCGATCACGATCGCGCCGATCATCGCGACGAGGAGAAACAGCGACGCGACTTCGAAGGGCACGAGGTAGTCGCGATAGAGCGCCATGCCGATGGCTTCCGCGTTGCGGTTGTCTTTCGCGCGCCACTTGCGTACGAGTTTGTTGGGATCGGTCGGATGCTGCGTGAGGACTTGCTCGCGCACCGTCGTCAGTTTCTTCGCTGCGTTCGGCGCTTCGTCGTGATACGCGCCGGTGCGGACGACCGCGAAGAAGAGGACGAAGATCGCGACGCCGACGCCGATGCCGCCGAGGGTGTAGCTCGTCGTCATCTTCTCGTCGGGCAGATGCCGCACGTTGATCAGCATGACGACGAAGAGGAACAGCACCATGATGCCGCCGGCGTAGACGAGCACCTGCACGGCGGCGACGAACTCCGCGGCCTTGATGACGAACAGCACGGCCACGCAGAGGAACGTGAGCAGGAGGAAGAGCGCGGAGTGGACGGGGTTGCGCATCATCACGACGAGGAAGGACGCCGCGACGGCGATCGTCCCGATGACGATGAAGACGACCAGCGGCGCGTTGGAGGCGATGGCATCCATCTAAGCGCGTTCTCCTGTCATCCCGAGCGGGAGCGAGGGACCTGGGTGGGCGGCGCTGCGAGGCATGTGAGCCGAAGCCCCACCCGCCCAGGTTCCTCGCTTACGCTCGGAATGACATCGGCTCACTCCGTTCCTCCGGCGATCTGCTTCTGTCCTTTGATGCGCTTCACGTCGTCGTCTTCAGGAAGGCCGGTGAACTTCGGACGGTCGTCCCAGTACTCCAGCTCCTGCATGTTGAAATACAAATCGTTGCGGTCGTAGGTTGCGAGCTCGTAGGTCTTGGTCGTGAGCCAGATCGATTTCGGCTTGGTGGGACACGCTTCTTCGCAGAGCGAGCAGAACATGCAGCGCTTCACGTCGATGTCGTAGCGGTCGAGGACCTTGACCTTTTTCTTCTTCTCGCCTTCCTGGATGATCTCGTCGTGTACGTCGATGTAGATGATGTCGATCGGACACGCGACCGCGCACAACTTGCACGCAATGCAGCGGTCATACGAGAACTTGAACATTCCTCGGAAGCGATCGGCCGGCTCCATCCGCTCTTCCGGATAGCGGATCGTCACCTTCGGCTTGAACAGCTCCCGCAGCGTGGTCTTCAGCCCCTCGAGCAAATCGAGCACGAGGAACTTCTCGGACCACTTCGCCTTCGCATACTCAACTTGCATGAGCGACCTTTCCGGGTGCGGCCGCGCGCTTCGGCTTCGGCTTGAAGAGATACATTGCGGCGAGTCCGATGGAGACGATGCCGATCCAGTACATCAGCCGCTCCTGGCCGGCGAGGATGAAGATGGCGGTGACGAAGATGTTGCCGAGCGCCAGCGGAATCATCCACTTCCATCCGAGGTCCATCAGCTGATCGAAACGGAACCGCGGGAACGTTGCGCGGAACCAGACATAGATCAGCATGAAGAGCATCACCTTGGTGACGAAGATCAGCGTGCCGAGAATGCCGCCGAACATCCCCATGTGCCTGAGCACATCGGTTGTGAGGCCGATGCCGAACATGCCGAGCGTCCAGCCGCCGAAGAAGAGCGTGACCATGAGGCAGGAGTTCACGATCATCATCGAGAACTCGGCGAGCATGAAGAACGCGAACTTCATCGCCGAATACTCGGTGTGATAGCCCGCGACGAGCTCCGACTCCGCTTCGGGCAAATCGAACGGCGTGCGGTTGTTCTCCGCATTCATCGCCACGAGGAAGATGAAGCAGGCGACGATCTGCGGAAGGAAGTTCCAGGCGTTCGTTTCCTGGTAGCGGACGATGGTGACGAGATCGAGGCTGCCGCAGATCATCAGCACGCCGACGATCGAAAGGCCGAACGGCACTTCGTACGACACCATCTGCGCGGCGGAGCGCAGGCCGCCCATCAATGAATACTTGTTGTTGGAGGCCCAGCCGCCGAGGATGATCCCGTACACGCCGGTGGACGTGAGCGCGAGAATCAGCAGCAGTCCGACGTTCACGCGCGTGACGGTGAACGTGGGCGGCGGTCCGAACGGGATCAGACAGAACACGATGAAGGCCGGGATGAGCGGCAGGATCGGCCCGAGGAAGTACGCGACTTTTTCCGCACTCGCCGGGACGATGTCTTCTTTGAGAAGGAACTTGACCGGGTCGGCAATGATCTGCAGCAAGCCTTTGTAGCCGACGCGATTCGGGCCGAGGCGTGCCTGGAAGAGACCGAGCAGACGGCGCTCGATCCAGTTCATGGCGGCGACGAGCACCTGCACGATGATGAAGGCGATGAGGAACTTCACCAGCGGCCAGACGAGGTAGTGCATGAGAGGCGTGTTCATCGGACGCCCTCCCGCCCGGATGAAGGCAGAAGGCAGAAGGCAGAAAGCAGAAGGCAGAAGTCGCTGCCGCGCGTGTGCCACGAGCAACTTCTAACTTCTGCCTTCTGCCTTCTGCCTTCTGCCTTCATCGATCGACTTCTCCCAGCACGATGTCAATGGTCCCAATCAACGCCACCAAATCAGAAACAAGGTGCCCCTTCGCCAACATCGGTAACGCTTGCAGATTCACGAACGACGGCGGCCGCACATGGCAGCGGTAAGCGTTCTGTGTCTTCCCATCAGAAACGATGTAGTACCCCAGCTCACCTTTCGGCGCTTCGATGGAGTGGTAGACCTCCCCTTCCGGCGGACGGATGACTTTCGAGATCTTCGCTTTCAGATCGCCGGGCGTGGTCTGTTTGATGAGCGGGATGCATTGTTTGAGGATGCGATTCGACTGGCGCATCTCGGCCATGCGGCAGAGGTAGCGGTCGTAGGTGTCGCCGTTCCTGCCGATCGGAATGTCGAACTCGAGCTCGGGGTAGCACTCGTAGGGCTGTGCGCGGCGCAGGTCCCATTCGACGCCGGACCCGCGCAGCGGGGGGCCGGTGATGCCCCACTCGATCGCGTCTTCGGGCGAGAGGACGCCGATGCCGACGGTGCGGCGCTTCCAGATGCGATTGGTGGTGAGGAGCGACTCGTATTCGTCGACCGCGGCGTCGAACTTCGCGCAGAACGCTTCGATTTCGTCGAGCCAGCCGTGCGGCGCGTCTTCGGGCATGCCGCCGATGCGCATGCAGTTCAGCGTCAGGCGCGCGCCGCAATATGCTTCGAACAGATCGAGGATCTGTTCGCGCTCGCGGAAGCAGTAGAAGAACGGCGTCATCGCGCCGATGTCGATCGCGTGCGTGGCGAGCCAGAGCAGGTGCGACGAGATGCGCTGCAACTCGGAGAGGATCACGCGCAGGATCTGCGCGCGGCGCGGGATCAGCTTCGTGACGCCGAGGATTTTCTCGACGGCTTCGACGAAGCCGAGGTTGTTCGTGGCGGAGGCAACGTAATCCATGCGGTCCGTGTGCGGGATGCACTGCGGATAGGCCATGTGCTCGAAGAGCTTCTCGGTGCCGCGATGGAGGTAGCCGATGATCGGCTTCGCCTCGATGATCCGCTCGCCGTCGATTTTCAGGAGAACGCGCAGCACGCCGTGCGTGGACGGATGCTGCGGGCCGAAGTTGACTTCCATTTCGTGGACGTCAAACACCTTCCGACCTCCCGGTTGCGCGGTCGCGCGGTTGCGCGGTTGCGCAGGGCGCGAGCGGCTCGCATGCCGCGCAACCGCGCGACCGCGTAACTGCGTAACCGCTCATTCGCCCTCCTCCACCGCCGGCGCCGCCGCCACCGGCTTCGGCGCCGGTTTGGGAGCAGCGGCCACTGCGGGCTTCGGCGCGCCGCCGATCTGGGCGGCCGGCCAGGTGCCGTACTTTTTCCATTCGCCTTTGTAGACGTTCACGTCGTTGGCGGGCTTGCCGGTCGAGCCGGCTTTGGGGCCGCCGCCCTCGGGAAACACCTCGGGGTAGATGCGCGCGCCGGTGTCGATGCCGCGGATGGGGAAGTCTTTGCGCAGCGGGTGGCCGTTGAAGCCTTCCCACATCAGGATGCGCTCGAGATTCGGGTGGCCGGAGAACTGGATGCCGAGCATGTCGAACGTCTCGCGCTCGTGCCAGTTGGCGGTCTTCCAGACGCCGGTGACCGAAGGCACGGGCGTGTCGGCGTCGGTCCAGACGCGCAGGCGGACGCGCGCGTTTTTCTGGAACGAGTAGAGCATGTAGGCGACGCTGAATCGCAATCCGCTGTGGTTCGGAAACTTCGAGTAGTCGACGCCGGCGAGGTCGACGAGGTAGACGAAGCCGTCGTCCTTGAACGCGCGGCAGACTTCGACGATGCGGTCGCGGTCGGCGAAGAGCGTGATCTCGCCGGCGAACTCTTTCGCGTCGAGGATCGCGTCGTTCACGCGCGCGACCGCGGAGGCCACGATCGGATCGCGCTTGATGTCGTCGACGGTCTTTGCCGGCGGAGCCGCGGGCGCTGCTGGCGGAGCCGCGGGCGCAGCCGGCGGCGGGGTCGGAGGAAGTTCGGACATTGACTATGTCAGGCGCCGCTGAACGGCTTGCCCGCCTCCTCCATCAGAAGTTTGAGCATGTCGAGCGTTTCAACTTCACCGGGAACGCAGAGGGAGATGTCGTCGGTCTCGCCGGTCGCGATGGCGTGCGCGTAGCCTTCGCAGTCCCATCCACACGCGCCGCAGTCGGTCTGCGCCATCGCGGCGAAGAGCTTTGTCTCCAGGTTGCCGCCCATCTCGTTCGCGAGCTGCATGCGCTCGGTGAGCATGAGGTCTTCGCGATGGAAGGGAACGGCGGGAGAGGCGCCGGCTTCGGCGACGTCGGGAGCGACGATCTCGGGCGCGGCGGCTTGTTGGATCTCGGCTTCGGTGACTTCGCCGCCCGCCCCGGGCGCGGGAGCGGGCGCGGGCGCGGGCGCGGGTTTTGGTGGCGCCGGAGGTGTGGGGGCGCGTTTGACACCGGACACCGGCGCGGGCTTCAGCTGCGCTGCTTGCTCCGCGCGCAACGCCGGTCCTTCATGCACCGGGCGTAATGCGTCGCGCACGGCCGCGCGCGCGAAGTCGTACGCTTCGCCGCCTTTGCGCAGCACGTGCATCTTCTCGATCTTTTTCTGGAGCTCCATCAATCCCCAGATCAGCGCCTCGGGGCGCGGCGGGCATCCGGGGATGTAGACGTCGACGGGAATCAGTCGATCGACTCCCTGCGTGACCGCGTACGTGTCGTACGGTCCGCCGCACGTCGCGCAGGAGCCCATCGCGATGACCCACTTCGGGTCGGGCATCTGGTCCCACAAACGGCGGACGATCGGCGCCATTTTCTCGGTAACGGTTCCGGAGACGATCATCAAGTCGGATTGGCGTGGCGTGGCGCGGAAGACTTCGGCGCCGAAGCGCGCCATGTCATGACGAGGATCGAGAACGGCCATCATCTCGATGGCGCAGCAGGCCAGGCCGAACTGCATCGGCCAAAGCGAAGACTTGCGAGCCCAATTGAAAAACTTGTCGACCGTGCTGGTGAGAACGTTCTCGTCGAAGCGGCTCTCGATCAGACCCATGAAAGGACCTTCCTCCGCCACGCATAGAAGTAGCCGACCAGGAGGATCGCCAGGAAGACGGCCATCTCGGCCGCTCCGAACCAGCCGAGCTGTTTGAAGCGAATGGCCCACGGGAAGAGGAACACGGTCTCGACGTCGAAGACGATGAAAAGGACGGCGATGAGGAAGTAGCGGACGGAGAAACGGTGGTCGAACGCGGTCGAGGTCGGAGCGATGCCGCACTCGTACGGCTCGAGCTTCACTTTGCCCGGCCGCGACGCCCGGATCAGCGGTGTGATGATGAAAAGGGTCAACACCGGCACGGAGATGACGATGAGCGCGGCGATCAGCAGCACCGAATAGTTGGCCATCTTTTTTGCTCGCTACGGCGACCGCCGGTCATTCTAATGGCCGCCATCGCAGAGTCAACTAAAACAGTTTCTTTTGGAAGCCGCCACGGGCGGCTGCGTGGATTGCTCCGCCTCGCGGCATGCTTGTCGCCACGTCACGACCTGCGACTTCGAGCGGCGCAACGCGCCTGAGATCGTCGTTTCTGCCGCGCAGGCTCCTAGCCTCGGGCCCGTTTACTCACCAGTCGGAGCGTTTCAGAATAGCCTTCTTTGAAACGACCAGCCGTCGAGCGGTACTCCTTTGGCCTGGACGAGCACGCGCTGGTCTTCGCCGATGCCGTCGGGAAGGATCAGGCGTCGTGCGTCGTCGCGGGCTTGGAGGTCATTGATGGCGGATGGCAGATGGCAGATGGCAGATGCATCATCAACGTTTTCGCAATGTGCCATCTGCCATCCGCCATCCGGCCGCAACAGCGCGTGGCTCGTGATGTCCAACGTCAACAGGAACTTTGCGAGGCGATCAAAGAACAACGCCGTCGCGCCGTTGCGCTCGCCCGCTCGCTCGAGGTCGGTGAAGTTGATGTGTGCGGTGAGGTCCTGTTCGCCGGGGTTCGCAAGAAGATCGCGCGTGACGCGCTGTTGGGCGTACGCGGCGGCGGTGCCGAAGCGGCGGGCGCGGGGGTGGAAGAGTTTGGTTGCTGGATGGCCGTAGTCGATGGTCACGAGGAGCGCGTGGTCGAAGCGTTTGATCACGTCCGCGTGGAAGGACTCCCATTCGAGCGAAACGTCGGCGAATTGGCCGTCTTCGAGAGTGATGCCGCGCTCGGCGAAGTAGTCTTCGTAGCTCGTCGTCGCTTCGCGCTCGGTCCATTCGAGCTGATCGTTGACCCACAGCTCGTGCAAATGCTCGCCGCGTTGGACGAGTCGGGCGAACGGGAAGGCGTCGTACAGCTCATTACCAATGATGAAGTGGGTGCCGTCGGTCGGAATCTCCTCAATGGTCTGCGGGCGATCGATCCCGAAGAATCTGGCGCGCGGATCAGTGATTTCTTCTCGCAGCGCGCGGATCAGCTCGCCCCCGCCGCAGCCGATGTCCACGATTGTGAACACCTCGCCCTCGCAGCGGCTCATGAATTCGCGGACGAGGTTGCCGATTGCATACGAAAAAACCGGGCTGAGCGTGGGCGAAGTGACGTAATCACCCTCCTTTCCGACCCGTTTCTGGCCTGCCGTGTAATAGCCGAACCCGGGGTGATAGAGCACGATCTCGACGAAGTCGCGGAACGACAAGTCACCGTATTTCAATAGGTTACTGAGCACGTCGCGCATCGAGCGCTCGGGCGGCATGAGCGTCATCGTATCACCGCGCAGCAGCTTAACTTCCATACTTAATCGCATTGTGGCAGGGCCGTTGCGATGAGGAGGGCAGACAAAGGGAAGGAACCAGGGAGGCATCATGAAAAGATTCATCGCAGTCCTGCTCGCAGCGTTCATGTCCACCGCGGCATTCGCACAGACCGTGGACCCGCACAGCAAGGCCAAGAAAGGCGCAGCGATCGGGGCCGTAGCCGGCGCGATCGCGGGCGCGATCATTCATAACAACCGCGGCAGCGGCAACGCGAAACGCGGTGCAGTCATCGGCGGCGTGGTCGGAGCCGCGACGGGCGCGATTGTCGGCGCGATGATGGACAAGCAGGAGCGCGAGCTCCGGCAGATCGAAGGCGTCGACGTGACGCGTACCAGCGACGACGAGTTGCGCGTGACGGTGAACAACGAGATCCTGTTCGACTTCGACTCGGCGTCGCTCCGCTCGTCCTCGCGCGATGAGCTCCGCGAGATGGCGGACGTGTTCAACAAGTATCGCGACACGACGATCAACGTTCAGGGTCACACGGACTCGACCGGTTCGGCCGCGTACAACCAGCGCCTCTCCGAGCGCCGCTCCAGTTCCGTCGCCAGCTATCTGGAAAACCTCGGCGTCCGCAGCTCGCGCGTCGATGCCTACGGTTACGGCGAATCGAAGCCGAAGGCGTCGAACTCGACCGCCAGCGGCCGCCAGCGTAACCGCCGCGTCGAGATTTACGTCCGAGCGAACAACGCGTAATGAAACGTCATGCGGTATAGGATGTGAAACGAAAGACGCCCGGCAAGGGCGTCTTTTCTTTTAGGAGGCTGTAAATGCTACGCAAGAGTTTGATCCTGGCAATCGTCACGGCGTTCGCGCTCGCGTGCGCAAGCACCAACGACACCGCTCCCAATCAGAATCGCAAGACGAAGCGCGGCGCGACGATCGGCGCGGTCGCGGGCGCGATCGCCGGCGCGATCATCGGCAATCAGACGGGCAACAACCGCACCGGCGCGGTCGTCGGCGCAGCCGCGGGCGCGGCCATCGGCGGCGCGATCGGCCGCAAGATGGACAAGCAGGCCGAGGAACTGAAGCAGATCGAAGGAGTGGAAGTGGAGCACGCGCCGGGCACCGGCGAGATCGACGTGCGCCTGACGAGCGACATCCTGTTCGACGTCGACTCGTCCGCATTGCGCTCGCAGTCGCGCACCACGCTCAACGAACTGGCGAGCAACTTCTCGCAGTATCCCGACAACCGCGTGATTGTCGAAGGCCACACAGATTCCACCGGCAGCGACGCGCACAACCAGCGCCTCTCCGAACAGCGCGCGGGAGCGGTCGCCGACTACCTGATCGAGCACGGCGTGCCGTCGTCGAACGTGATCGTGTACGGCTACGGCGAGATGCGCCCGAAAGCGACGAACGACACGGCCGAGGGACGGCAACTGAACCGGCGCGTGGAGATTCACATTCAGGCGCCGCAGACGGCGATCAATCAGTAGGCGCAGAGGCCAAAAAAAAACGACGGCCGGAAGGCCGTCGTTTTTGTGTGGCTGGCGTTGCCGGGGTGATTAGTCGACCGTCAGCACGCCGTCGATGTTCGACACAGTCTTGCCAGCCGGGAGGCTGGTGATGTCGAGCGTGGACCACTGCCATGACTGATCGCGCTTCTGCGCGTTACCGGCCAGAATGACCTGCATGCCGCGCGACGTTTTCGTGTAGCTGCCGCCGGGAACGTATCCGTTCTGCGTGCCGCCCGCCTGGTTGACGAGGAATCCGTCGAGGTTCTCGATGTTCGCCGACGACAGATTGGTGAGATCCATGCCTGCACCGATGAACGCCTGATCGCGCTTCTGCGCCTGGCAGAACAGTGTCGACGTCGTATTTTTGGTCGTTTTCGTGTAGCTACCGGTCGGAACGAAGTTGCTCATATGAATGAATCCTTTCAGTTGCGTTCGCGTCTGCTTTTGGAGGGATTGCAGACTTCACCCTTTCACACGTTTGTTGGCACTGGCGGCGATTCGCGAGCTTCTCTTTGCGGAGCTTGCGCCTTGAAGCCGCCTGCACTGCGGCAGCAAATAGACAAGAGCACCCGCTTCAATTGTGTGGCTTTGAGAAAGGACGCCAGAGCGCGGTCTGAAGCAAGAAACGGCGTAATGCCGTAGAGACCGCGGATTCGTTGTTGCCGCAATTACAGTACTACACCTGCCCGAGGAATACTACATAAATATATATTTTATCCATTGAGATTCACGCGGCGCTCGGGGCGGCAATGTTTGCCTGTACGAGGCCCGTCGTCACGGCCTCCAACAGAGCCTCGAGCTCGAAGGGTTTCGTAATCACGGCCCAGACGTCCTTGTCGAAGACGTCGGCCTTCGTCCGGTATCCATCGTTTGCGGAAATGACGATGATCGGGATGTGCTGCAGCGAGGGATCGGTGGCTCGCTCGCGCAGGACATCCATGCCCGATACTCCAGGCATCATCAGATCCATGACCACGAGATCGATGTTGCCGGCATGCATCTCCGCAAGCGCTTCCCGTCCGTCGCGCGCCTCCAGCAATCGGAAGCCTCGGTGCCTCAGGAAGGTCACGAGCAGCAATCGAATGCTCTTATCGTCATCGACGATGAGGATCCGATTGGCGGGAACGCCCATTCGCTGCGTCCCGGGAGTCATGCCTGGACGACCCATTGTTTGTGAAGCTCGAAACTCTCCGTGCCGGCGGGCCAGAGACCGAACGGAAGATAGAAATAGCCGTCGCCGGAAGCGCGTCCTTTTCTGATCAGCTCCGTCATGCTCCGGCAACAGGCATCACTGCGGCGCACGGTATCCCGCTCAAATTGCACGCCGGTTCGCTCTGCAACTCCCTCGAACACGCGGATCTCGTCAAAGGCTCGACTCACAAGCATGCCCTCCAATGATGCAAGACTGCGCCCGCATTGGCTCGCTCAGATCGCCGCCTCAATAAATCACGACTTCGTCGCCGATGTTGGCGATGGAATAGAGCGTGGCGATGTCGCGGTCGCCGAGGCGAACGCAACCATGGGAAACCGAGCGGCCGAGTTGGGTGGTCTGCTGCGTTCCATGCAGTGCGTATCCGTCGCCGAGGTTCAGGCGAAAGGCGCCGAGGACCTTGTCGAATCTGCGCTGCTTCACGCCGACGGGCGGGATGACGAGGGCGTTCCCGGCGCGGATCATCGTTCCGGGCGGAAGCTCGCGCTCGACGCCGTTCCTGATCTCGACGACGGTGTCGCCTTTCACTCTCAGCACACGTTCGGAAACGGGAGGTGTCTTTTCACTGCCAAGCCAGCCCCACACGCCGGTTTCGCGGACAGGCGCGGGCGCGCTTCCCGTGGCCGCATCGATGGAATCACCGCGGTTGAGGCGAACGACGCGAAGACCGGACTTGCGCGCTTCCTCCACATAGTGCCAGTCGGGCGGAACCCAGACCGGATTCTCTTCCTTCGACACGATTCTGAATTTACCGATCGGCGTGTCGAAGACCATGGTCCTGCCCTGATCGACCAGCGTCGTTCCTTTTCCCGTCGAGCAAACAGCTTCGAAGATGATGTTCCGATCGCGTCGGACGTACACCTTGTTCTCCGCGGTGGAAACGAGAATGGTCTGATCCGTATCCTCGAAATCTCGCAGCGCGGTACCGGCGTCCGAGAGCTTCGAGGTGACGGAATCGATCCCGGCCTGACGCTCGGCCGTTTGCGCTCGGAGCGCACGGAACATGGCACCGCGGTCGTGTTCGATCAGCTCGTCGACGACCTCGAAGCGGCGGAAGCGGCGCATCTCGCGCAGGTTCATCGCTTCAGCGGCGGCGGCGATCGAGCAGACGGCGAGAGCGATGATGAGCAGCGCCCATGATGCGAGGAATCCCAACGATCGTTTCATGTCATGTTCTCAATAGATGTAGACGCGTGTAGTAGCCGAGATCCGCGGCCAGATTGCACGCATCTGGTCCTCGGCGATCATGAAGGAGCCCGGTTTCGCGCCGGCGAGCGGACTGTCCGCAGACGGCGGCGAATGAATGACGTACCCGTTCGGCAGCAGGACCACGTACTTCCCAAGTCCGCCCGGCACCTGTGCCGGAACCTTTGGAATGGGCGCATTCCGCATTGCCCACGCCCAGGCCGGAACTTCCCACGGTTGATCGACGAGCTTTCCGATCACCGTCACGCCCCCTTTCAGAGGGACGAACTGCCAGCGCTTTCCCTCCGCCGTCACCACGCGCGGCTCGCCGATGACGACATCCATCTCGCGCACGATCTCGGGTCCGAAGTGCAGCCGCAGCTTGTGGCTCGAGGTGTCGATGGCGAGATAGAACTCCGCGGCGTCAAAACTCCGCGTCATCGCCAGGCGCCCGGTCAGCTCGCGGTCGAGCGACTCGCGGCTCAGCTCCATCGACGCGAGGTCGCTTCGGATCTTCGCCAGCGGATACGGCGACGCGGCGTGCGTCCGCACGATCCGATCGAACTTCGCGTCGAGCCGGAGGCGATGCTGCCACGCGCCGGCGAGAACAGCGACGCCCGACAACAATATGAGGAGGTTGAACCAGAGCGCCGGACGGCGCACGCGGCGGCGCGACGGCGAATTGGGGCGATATTCACTGCGACGATCGGATGTGACCATATCTCCTTTGTGATCAGAATCTCTTCATGGCGAACAGCCCGGCGCCGGTGACGAGAGCAATCAGGATCGCCAGCGCAAACCCATCGAGCGTCGGCGCGCCCGGAATCGTGGCCGCGGGAAGAATCGTCAACGTGTAAGATCTCGCGCCGATGCAACCGTTCGCGTCGGTCGCACGGATCGTGACGTTGAAGAAACCCGTCTGCACAGGCACACCGCTGATGAGGCCCGAGGCCGGGTTGAGCGACAGGCCGCCCGGCAGCGCGCCGCTGGCGATCGTGTAGGTGTACGGCGTGGTTCCTCCCGACGCGGTGACCGACTGTGAGTAGGGCGTTCCGAGCATGCCCGGCGGCAGCGTGGCGGGACTCAGCGTAATGACCGGGCAGGTCGGGCTGCTGGCAATTCCGATCGTGTAGAGGCGGCTTCCCGAGCAGCCGTTCGCGTCGGTCGCCGTGATCGTGAACGTGAACGTGCCGGGGGTAGTCGGTGAACCGGTGATCGCTCCCGTAGCGGAGTTGAGAATCAGACCCGGCGGCAGCGTGCCGCTCGATACGGAAAACGCATACGGGGCTGTCCCGCCGGACCCGGAGACGATCTGGTTGTACGGAACGCCGACCACACCGTTCGGCAGTGTCACCGGATTCACGGTGATGATCGGGCAGACGACACCGGGGCCGCAGGTATGCACGTTGTTGGTATCGAGCGTAACGGCGCCGTTTCGCGCCAGCGCTCTGCCGGAGGTGTTGGCGCCGGTCGTGAGCGTGATGCTCGTGAGAGCCAGGATGTCTCCGGAGAACGAAGTGCCTGTTCCGAGCGTTGCGGAGCTGCCGACCTGCCAGTACACATTGTTGCAACCGCTGCCGGCATTGATGACCGTGACGGATGAGCCGCTCGCCGTCGTGAGCGTGCTCCCGATCTTGAACAGGAACAGCGCGTTCGGATTGCCGAGGCCATTGAGAGTCAGCGCGCCGGTGAGTTGGGCGGACGACGAGAAGCAGTAGACGCCCGGCGTCAGCGTCAATCCTCCGAGATTCTGGCCGGTCAGATCAACCGTGCACGGCGTCGACGCGATGTTGTTGTAGGCCGTTGTGAGGTCGTTCTGCGCCTGCATCGCCACGGCATCGTTGCTGTGGATCGCCCCCCCGACGACGACACCAGGAGGAAAGCCGGCTACCGCGCTGCCGGGGCTGACGCCGACGTTGCCGTTGACCGTGGTCGCGCCGGTGTTGGTGACGGTAGATCCGCCGAGCACGCCAAAATTCTGCGCAGTGCCGAGGGAGATCTGTGCGGTTGCCGGTGATGCGACGACGAGAAACGCCGCGATCGCGAAGATCGTCACGGGGCTGATATACGTTCGCTTCAAGTGAAGCTCCTTTCGTCAAACGGCGGTTTCAGAACTTGATTTCCTGGCTGGCTGCCCTGATGTTACACGGCTCGCAAAGCCAACCTCGTTCCATGAGCTTGAAGGGACCGTCACTCTCGTCGCGGAAGAGCGTTCGGATCTCATGGCACCAGTCGCAACGGACGGCATGAGGGTTCCCGAAATCAGGGTTGGCCCGAAGGATCTCCGCGGCCACCTCTTTCTCCCCGGCAATCAAATCGTCGCTGCGAAGAACTCTGCCGGCGGTCAGTCGAACGGCTTGTCTGGTCATGAGCGCTCCTTGGTATCGGTTGTCACTGCACGGCGTCCATCGGCTCGTCGAGGTCTTCCGGAGCGGCGCCCCTGCCGGAAAGAGCCGGCGTCTGCCGTGAGCATCGAATCGAGCAGCGGCAGCGTGACGGTGAACGTCGAGCCACGGCCGAGGCCCGGGCTCTCGACCCGCACGCTCCCGCCGTGAAGTTTGACGATCTGCGCGACGATCGACAGACCGATCCCGAGTCCCGGCAACTGACGGCCCGTCGCATCGGCCTGACGGTACAAGTCGAAAACGTGCGGAATGAAGTGGGCGCTGATGCCGGCGCCGTCATCGATGACCGACAACCGCGCGCTGTTCCCGTCCCGCTCGAGCCGGACGTCGACGGCGCCTCCGGCCGGCGTGAACTTGATGGCGTTGCTCAGCAGGTTCCACACGACCTGCAGCAACCGCACGCGGTCGCCGCGCAAGGGCGCGGGGTCCAACACGAGATCCGAACGGAGCTGTATCTCGCGAGCGCTCACGCTGAGAGCGGTCATCTCGACGGCCGACCGGACGACGGCCGCCAGATCGATCTCCGTCATCTCCATCCTCAGCTTCTGCTCCCGAATGCGCGTGACGTCGATCAGGTCTTCGATGAACGTTCGCAGGAGAGTGGCCCCTTCGTCGACGCGAACGAGGGCTTCGGCGTGCAGGTCCGGATTGCTCTTCGCCAATTGCACCCAGCCGATGATCGACGTGAGCGGCGTGCGCAGCTCGTGAGCGACGGTGCCGAGGAATGCGTCCTTGTAGCGGTTTGCGCTCTCCGCCTCGCGGAACAGCATGGCCGTGTCGATGGCCACGGCCGCACGTTGCGACAACTCTTCGGCGAGTTGCAGGTCGACCTCGTCGTACCGCCGGCGCGAGGAGGAGAACGTCGTCGTGCCCAGTACCTTGTCGCGCACGATCAGCGGCACGCTGATGAGCGACCGCACGCCGAGCGCGCCGATGAGCTGCAGGATCTTCGCTTCCGGCTGGAGGCCGGTCAGGTGCGACTCGGCAATGTCGGTGAGCAGCACCGACTTGCGCAGCAGAAGCGCCTGAGGCGCGCCCGGTGCGTGCTCGGGCTCGCGAAAGGCGATCTCCTGGAACTGCAGCGCCAGGTCGCGCAGCACCGGATTCGCGTGCGAGACCGTCAGGTGACGGATCGTGCCGTCCTCATTGACGAGGTCCACCGCGCACCAGTCGGCGAATGCCGACGTCGAGAGGCGCGTCAGAGACTCGAGCGTCGTCTCGTAGTCGAGCGACGACGCCAGGAGAGCGCTGGCCTGGGAGAGCATGTCGGCGGCACGCGTCGCTTCCTCGGCGACGAGGACGCTTTTCTTCAGCACGTTGATGTCGAGGACGGCCACGATCGCGCCGTCGATTTCTCCCCCCGCGGTGCGATACGCACGAATGCGCAACAGCCGCCATTCGCCGGCCGCATCCTGCACTTCGACGTCGGCGGCGGTGGCCGTCTCGACGACTGCTCCGACGAGCTTCTCGAGATGAGAGAGGTCGAGGGTCGATTTCGCCTCGCGGAGAGGCCGGCCGATCGCATCCGCACGCAGGTTGAACAGCAAGCCGGCGGTGATGTTGAAACGGCGGACGGTCAGGTCGATGCCGACAAAGAGGATCGGGATCTCGACGGCGCCGAGCACGTTCTCGATGTCGTCGTTCATCCTCACGAGCGCCATGTTGCGGAGCCGAAGCTCATCGTTCAGCGTGCTCAGCTCCTCGTTCGTCGACTGCAGCTCTTCCTTGGCCGTCTCCAGCTCTTCGTTCGTGCTGCGAAGCTCTTCATCGCTCGACTGCGCTTCCTCGGCCGCTGCGGAGGCCTCGTCGGCCAGCTGCTCGCGATCGTGGATTGCGGCCGCGAGCGCATGCCGCAGACCGGCGATCTCCCCTCGCCTGCCGGCCGTCTCCACTTTGCGCGTCGTTCCGCCGGCGGGAGTGCTGCGGAAGACGATCCAGCAGCGGTCGTGACCGGGCGGAGGCGTGCCGTACGGAATCACGTCGAACGCGACACCGCGGCGAACGTCGCCTTCCGCGACGAGAATGTCTTTCCTGCTGACGATGACCTGTTCGCGGAACGCGCGGCGGACCGCGGGGCGTAGCACCGCCAATACTTCGTGATTCCGAACCAGGCCGAAGAGGTCCAGCGATGCATCGCCCGGCTCCAGCGCGATGAACGGCGCAACGTTGCCCCGGATGCGCGTGATCTCCATCCGTTCATTGATGAGCACACCGCACGGCGCGAGATGCGCGGCGAGGAAGGAATCATCTTCGGCGGGGGCGGCGCTTCCGGCGCGGCTGCCGGGGGGCGGAGACGACGATGCGACGGCAACGTTCGATCGCGGTGCACGAGGCCTGACGTCCAACGTCGCCAAGGCATCCGGGATCTCGCGCTTGCGGTAGATCAGCGGTTTGGCCGAGACCGCAGTGAGCTGATTGGTCGTGCCGCGCAGATTCTCCGAGCTGCCGAGCATCAGGAAGCCGCCCGGCGCGAGCGCGTACTGGAGGAGCGCGACTGCTTTCTTCTGCAGCTCCGAATCGAAGTAGATCAGCACGTTGCAGCAGGTGATGAGATCGACCCTCGAGTACGGCGGGTCGCGGCTGACATCGTGCGCGGCGAAAGTACAAAGCTCGCGCAGCGACTTCGTGATCTTGTAGCCGCCCGCAACCGGCGTGAAGAATCGCGCCAGGCGCACCGCGCTCACGCCGCTCAGTGCATGTTGCGTGTACGACGCAACCCGCGCCTTCGCCAGCGACTGCTCGTTGATGTCGGTCCCGTAGATGGAGATCCGCGGTGCATGCGGACGATCGTCGAGAAACTCGAGCAGAGTGATGGCGAGCGAGTAAACCTCTTCGCCCGTCGAGCATCCCGCCACCCAGATGCGCAGGTTGTCCTCGGCTCCGCGGTTCTCGACGAGCGCCGGAAAGACGACGCTCTTGAGCGCATCGAAACGCGCGGGCTCACGAAAGAACGAGGTGACGCCGATCAGCAGATCCTGATAGAGCGCCTCGACGGCGGCGCCGTCTTTCCCCAGGAGGTCGCTGTAGCTGCCAAGGCTGTCGTGGTTGCCGAGGAGCACGCGCCGCAGGATGCGCCGCTCGATGGTGGCCCGTTTGAAGTGGCTGAAGTCGACCGGATGGCGGCTTTGCAGCAGCTCGAGAACGCGATCGAACTCCGCGGCGGTCGCCGGCACGGCCGGTCTGTCTTCAGGGGAAGCGTCATGACGAACGATGCGCACCAGCCGCTCCGCGATGCCGGCCGGCGGCAGGACGAAGTCCGCTGCGACGGCCGCCGCGCGCGGCATGACATCGAACTTCGCGCTCTCGGGACTCTGCGCGAACGTGATCCCTCCCGCCTCGTGAATGGCCTGCAGTCCGAGGGCTCCGTCCGCGTCATTGCCGGACAACACGACGCCAATCGCGCCGCTCTTCTGCTCCTTCGCCAGCGAGGACAAGAAGCTGTCCAGCGGACGATGCGGCACTTTCGCGGTGCGCGGCTTCAGCCGGAGGACGCCGTCCTGAATCGTCATCTCCCTATCGGGCGGAATCACGTAGATGTGGTCGCGCTCGACGCGCATTCCGTCGGTCACTTCCTGAACGGGAATCGCCGTCGCGCCGGCCAGGATGTCGACGAGCATGCTGTGGTGGCGCGGATCGAGATGCTGGATCAGTACGAAGGCCAGTCCGGTCCCGGCCGGTATGGCGGAAACGAGCTCGATGAAGGCGTCGAGACCGCCGGCCGATGCGCCGATGCCGGCCACCCGAACCGCGGTTCCGTTGCGAGGGTGTTCCTCCGGGAGAGAGGGGACCTGCTGTGACGCCGGAGGCTTCGCCGGGCTGCGAGCTCGGATTGCCATGGACCATCCTTTCGAGAACGTCTGAGGATGGAGGCGGTCGCGGAACGCGCACGGGGTTTGCCGAGATGGCAGCCGACTCATGCGCGCCTGTCACAACCGACTGGATCAGGCGTGTACAGATGTAACTCCATCAGTGTACACCGTCGTTTCCGATTTGGCAATGATTCTTAATGACATTGCCTAGTTGGCGAGGTTCGTGCAGCGTACGGCTCAATGGCTATCTCACCTTGAGCAGGTCCTATCCCCATGCCGGCGCCCTCCGGCCGCCGGCCCCCATCGAGCCCTCCTTCGATCGCATCGCTTATCTCCACGTCAGGACAAAATTCGCACTGGCGATGGCTGTGAGCCTGATCTGGTTCGCGCTGACGGCGTGGATTGCGCTGCCGTGGATCCGAGACCTTGCCGATCTGACGAACTGGCTAGTCGCGCTGCTCGTGATTGGCGGCATCGCGCTCGTGCCGGGGCTGATGAATGCGTTTCTGGCGGCGAGCCTTCTGCTCGACCGCCGGCCGGCGCGCCGCGCGTTCGACCGTTACCCCGGCATCAGCATTCTGGTCGCTGCTTATAACGAAGAGCACTTGATCCTCGAGACGATCGAATCGCTCTCGCGCCAGGACTACCCGGGCGACTTCGAGGTGCTCGTCATCGACGACGGGTCCACCGATCATACGGTGCGTGTGGTGGAACGGCTGCGTCATCCGTGGCTGCGGCTGCTGCGGCAGACCGCGAACCTCGCCAAGTCCGCGGCGCTGAACCGTGGTCTCGCCGCGGCGCGGTTCGATCTCATCATCACTCTCGACGCCGATTCCAGCCTGCATGCGAACGCGCTGCGCAATCTCGTCGAGCGCTATCTGAGCGACCCTCCCGGTACGAAGGCCGTGGCGGGCACGATGCTGGTGGGCAATTCACGCGCGAGCTGGGTCACCAAAGCACAGGAGTGGGACTATTTCCACGGGATCGCCGCCATCAAGCGCATGCAGTCGCTGTTTCACGGCACCCTGGTGGCGCAGGGCGCATTCTCGCTGTACGAGCGCAGCGCGCTGGAGGAAGTGGGCGGCTGGGAGGAATGCGTCGGCGAGGACATCGTACTGACCTGGGCGATGCTGGCGCGCGGCTGGCGGATTGGTCACGCCGAGGATGCGTGCTGCTTCACCAACGCGCCGGACCGGATCAACGTCTTTGCCCGGCAGCGGCAGCGATGGGCGCGCGGAATGATGGAAGCGTTCCGCCGGCATCCCGGCATCCTGTTGGTTCCGCGGATGTCGACGTTCTTCGTCGGCTGGAACCTTCTGTTTCCGTGGCTCGACTTCGTCTACACCGTGGCCTTCATCCCCGGCTTGATCCTCGCCTGTTTCGGCGTGTATTGGGTGGCGGGGCCGATGACGCTGGCGCTGTTGCCGATGGCGCTGCTGATGAACGTCCTGATGTACTGCATCAGCGTGAAGATGTTCGATGCGCAGGGATTGCGCGTGCGCCGGAACGTCGCCGGGCTTCTGATCTATGTCTTCGGCTACAGCCTGATTCTGCAACCGGTCAGCGTGGCCGGCTACGTCTCGGAATTGCTCGGGCTGCGCAAGAGGTGGGGCACGAAATGACGCTCCGCGCACGAGCCCTCTCTGCAGTGTTGTTCGCAATTCTCACGGCCGGCGGCGCTCAGGCGCAGACGGCGCTCACGGGGGACATCAACGCCAGCAGCGACGCCGAGCACTTCGATGCGCTGCGACTGCGAAGCGGTGGTCTGTTCGACTACGAGTCGCCCTTCCATTACATGGGCATTGCGGCGCAGACGACGCGTTACGCCCAATCGGGGTGGAGCCGCGATGCACCGGCCATCCTCGTTCTTTGGCGAAACCAGGATCGCAATACGCTGGCCGGCACGATCGCCGAGGCCGGGGTCGTGCGCATTGCCGGGCGCACCCGCCTGATCGGCGACGCTACCTGGAGTCTGCGCCCCTCGCCGCGTACCGGCATCGAGCTCCTCGCGGCCGGCGATCTCGTCGAAACGCAGCACGCTCTCGATCGCGCGACCGCGTACACGTTCGCGGGCGTCAGCGCGGAGCGGCAGCTGACGCCGCGCCTCACCGCGATCGGTCTCGCCGGATATCAGCGCTTCTCCGATGGAAATGAGCGCGTGCATCTTCGCGGCCGGCTGATCTGGATGTTGATTCCCAAACAGGGCCTCAGCGCCCAGCTTCGGTGGCGGCAGTACGACACGAGCCAGATCGATGTCGGCGGCGCATACTTCAACCCCGGCCGCTACCGCGAGTGGCAAGCCGGCCTGGCCATGCGCAAGCGCTCCGGCGGCTGGCTGTGGTCCGGAACCGTGGCGGCCGGACGCGAGCAGATCGATCACAACTTCCGGCAGACGACTCTGCTCGCAGAGGTGCGAACGGAAGGCACGTTGTGCAAAGACACGCGCCTGGTTCTGCATGCGTCCTACAACCGCGCGGCGGGCTTTGCCACCGCGGACGGATACTGGTACAGGGTCGTCGGAATGACGGTCATCGTGCCGTTCTAGCCGCCACGGGCGGCTGCGTGGATTGCTCCGCCTCGCGGCATGCTTGTCGCCACGTCACGACCTGCGACTTCGAGCGGCGCAACGCGCCTGAGATCGTCGTTTCTGCCGCGCAGGCTCCTAGCTCACGTTTCCAAAATGGCCATCACTCGTTGCTAAATTTCCAATATGGCAACCATCGTGCATCGCCGGATTGTCATGTACGGAAGGATCCTCAGACAGCTCCGCGAATCGAAGGGCCGGGGACAAGCCGAGGTGGCGAGAAGTGCGGGGATGTCACCCGCGCAACTGGCCAGGCTCGAATCGAATCAGCGCGGGCTGTATCTCGAGGATTTCGTCTGCATCGTCGAAGCCCTGGGCGAAAAGCCCGGCAATCTCCTTCCCAACGATCTCGGTGACATCGGCCATCTGAAGCCGCTCATCGATCGGCTGGCGGGCATGAAGCCGGAGTTTCTCCAGCGCGTCTCGACGATCATCGAGAAGATCGTGCTGCTCACCGACGACATGACTGCTGCAACACTCGCTGCGTCGAGGGAGCAGGACGGCAAATCCAAACGCAACCTCCTGCCGGCGGTGCAGCCGAAAGGCCGCCGGTGAGTCGCATCCGTCAACATCCCGCATTACGACAAGAGCGGCCATTCCGGCGCAGCTCGGTCCGAAATTTCTGACTCGCCATCATTGCGATTCAGCCCGGCGACGAGCGACGTTCCGCTGGTAGCCGCCGGAGTTTCGAGCCACTGATAACACACGTCGCAGAAAGCAGGATTTCATGGCATTACTTTGGTTCATCATCATCGGCGCGATCGCAGGCTGGCTCGCCGGACAATTCATGCGAGGCAATGGCTTCGGCCTCCTCGGCGACATCATCGTCGGCGTCATCGGTGCCTTCCTCGGTGGATACGTCTTCCGCAAGGTCGGCGTGGAGCTCGGCGGCGGGCTGCTCGGCAGCCTGATCGTCGCCTTCGTCGGCGCGGTATTGCTGCTCTTCGTGGTGCGTCTCTTCACAGGCCGTCGCTCGGGGCGGAGGATCTGATCGTGAGTCCCCTCAAGATCGTCGCCATCGTTCTGATCGTGGCCGGCATCGCCGGACTCGTGTACGGGAAGTTCTCCTATACGAAAGCGACTCACGAGCTGAATGTCGGCCCGCTCGACCTGTCGGTCAAAGAAAAGCGGACCGTCAACATCCCGCTCTGGGCAGGCATCGTCGCGATTGCTGCCGGCGGCCTGCTGTTGATCGTTCCCAAGCGCACATAAGGGCCCAATTCTCAATGAGCGATGAACAGCGTCATTCGACGGAGTCCAGGTCCGGGCCTTTGTCGAGACTCGCGGGTTGGGTCTCGGAAAAGACCGGTTCTTCGGCCGCATTTGCCCTCGCCGCCGGCGTGATCGTCGTATGGCTCGTCACCGGTCCCATTTTTCATTTCGGCGACACGTGGCAGCTGGTGATCAACACCGCCACGACGATCGTGACGTTCCTGATGGTCTTCCTCATTCAGCGCTCGCAGAACAAAAGTGCATTGGCGGTGCAGCTGAAACTAAATGAGATCGTGGCCGCCCTCGACGGAGCAAGCAACCGGCTCATCTCGGTCGAAGATCTGTCGGAAGAGGAGTTGAACGTGCTCTACACGCACTATCAGCGGCTCGCCGAGATGTCGAAGCGGGACAGCCGCATCACGCAGTCGCATTCGATCGACGAGGCCGAGGCGCGACACGCCCGGAAGCTGCGCCACAGGAAAGGCTCATAGGCTCAGGGGCTCAGGGGCTCATAGGTGTTTCTTTGAGCCTCTGCGCCTTTGAGCCTCTGCGCCTTTGAGCCTTTGCGCCTTTGAGCCTTTCTCCGCTGAGCCTTTATCATGCGCGCGCATGGTCTCGGAGCGGCTCCGGAAGTGCGTGCAGAGCGGGTTGTCGATCATCGTCGGCACCGCCGACAGCGAGCGGGTTCCCGCGACCTGTCGCGCGGTGGCGATGAAGACGAACGATGACTTCGAGACCGTCACGGTCTACATCCCCGCGGCGACGAGTCACGAGACGATGGCGAACATCGCGACGACGCGACGGCTCGCCGTCGCCTGCAGCGAAGTCTCGACGCACGAGACGACGCAGATCAAAGGCGTGACGCGCGCGGTGCGCCTCGCGCCGAGGGAAGACGAAGCGTTCGTGCGCGAGCGCATCGAAGCGTTCGCCGCATCGCTCGAATCGATCGGACTGCCGCGCCACACCACGCGCCGCCTCGCCCACTGGCCGGCGTTCGCCATCGACGTCACGATCGAAGAGATCTTCGATCAGACTCCGGGTCCGAAAGCCGGCACTGCCCTTCGATGACACTCTCGGAGCTCTCCCGCTGCTTTCATGGCGTCATCCCCAGCATCATCGCGTCCGCCGATCGCAACGGCGTGCCGAACGTGACGTACCTCAGCCAGGTGCATGTCATCGACGAGCAGCACGTCGCGCTCTCGCGGCAGTTCTTCAACAAGACCAGCCGCAACATCGCCGAGAACCCGCACGTCTGCATCGAAGTGTGCGATCCCGTCACGTTCGAGGCCTATCGCCTGCGGCTTCGTTTTCTGCGCACGGAGACGAGCGGCGCGCTCTTCGACTCGATGGCGCTGCGCATCCAGGCGATCGCGTCGCACACCGGAATGTCGGGCGTCTTTCGTTTGATCGGCGCGGACGTGTTCGAGGTGCAGCGCATCGAGCGCGTGGAGGGATATCTCACCGGCGCGGCGTCACCGGCTGACGCAATCTCGCCGACGGACGGCTTTCGCACGGAGTTGCGCGGACTGCAGCTCGTGTCGGAGCGTATCAATCGCGCGGAAGATCTCGAGACGCTCCTCGCCGCCGCGCTCGACGCGCTCGCGGTCTACTTCGGATTCGAGCACACGATCGTGCTGCTCAACGACGAGAGCGCGAACCGTCTCGTGACGATCTCCTGCCGCGGCTACGGCGGCGGAGTCGGAGCGGAGGTCGTGTTCGGGGAAGGACTGATCGGAACGGTCGCCGCGGAACGCCGCGTGCTGCGCATCAGTGGACTCGATGCGAGTCTGCGCTACGGACGCGCGGTGCGGCGCGAGCTGTTGTCGGGCGAAGGCGGACGCACGCTGCGTCCGGAAATTCCGCTGCCGGGACTCGCCGATGCGCAAAGCGCGCTCGTGATTCCGCTGACGGTCGGCGAGCGCCTGACCGGTGTGCTCGCCGCCGAGAGCCGCGATCCTCTCGCCTTCGGCGAATGGGATGAAGCCTACCTCGGCATCATCGGCAATCAGATCGCGCTCGGCATCGATCGCGTGCTGCAGCAGGAAGAAACAGATGGCGGATGGCAGATGGCAGACGGCGCGCAGAAATCGCCATCTGCCATCCGCCATCTGCCATCTCCGATCAAACGCCACACCCTCACCTACTATCGCGACGATGACTCGATTTTCTTCGACGGCGAATATCTGATCCGCAACGTTCCGGGCCGCATCTTGTGGAAGCTGCTCGCGGAGTGGAAGCGCGCGGGACGCACCGCATTCACGAATCGCGAGCTGCGTCTCGATCGATCGCTGGGATTGCCGGATCTCAAAGACAATCTCGAAACGCGTTTGATCCTGCTGCGCTCGCGACTGCGCGAGAAGCTCCCCGCCGTGCAGATCGCGTCTACAGGGCGGGGGCGCTTCTCGCTGGTGGTCGATGCGGAGCTGGAGTTGGTGGAGCGTTAGATCCTGGCTGATCTCGCTCCCATCAGTTTATCCCGCGCGTAGATGCGGGATCTCTGGTTCCATCGGCAGAATCAGTCCGACAGGCGAAATAGCGGGCGTGTCACCGGAGATCCCGCGTCTACGCGCGGGATAAACTGCGAGTCGCCGCCGCGACGATCGCATCCGCCTGCGGCGCGTACGCGGCTTCGAGTGGGAACGACGCGGCTGCCGGCGCATCAGGTCCGGTCAAACGCACGACCGGCGCTTTCAATGCACCGAACGCTTTTTCCGCGATGATGGCCGCGACTTCCGCACCGACGCCGCACGGGCCGGCGGCTTCGTGTACGACAATCGCGCGTCCGGTCTTCTGCACCGATGCGAGGAGCGTCGCTTCGTCGAGCGGCTTGAGCGAACGGAGGTCGATCACTTCGGCCGACACGCCGTTCTCCTGCAGCACGTTCGCGGCTTCGAGGCACTTCTGCACCGTTTTCGCGTAAGAGATCAGCGTGATGTCCGAGCCTTCGCGCTTCACGTCCGCCTTGCCGATCGGCACGACGTGATCGCCGTCGGGAACTTCGCCGGGGACGAAGAGCAGTCCGATGTCGGCGAAGAAAACGACCGGGTTCTCATCGCGGATCGCGCTCTTCAGGAGCCCCTTGAAATCGGCGGGCGTCGACGGCATCACCACTTTCAGTCCCGGCGAGCTCACAAACCACGACTCGTTGTTGTGATTGTGCTGCGCGCCGACCGCCCAGCCGCCGCCGGTGCGCGCGACCGTCACGAGCGGAAACGAAAACTGTCCGCCCGACAGGAAGCGCAGCTTGCCGGCGCTGTTCACGATCTCGTCCATCGCGAACGTGAGGAACGGTGCGAAGAGGAGATCGATGACCGGACGCAGTCCCGTCGCCGCCGCTCCCGCCGCGGTTCCCGCAATGATCCCTTCGGCGAGCGGCGTGTTGCGCACGCGCGCGGCTCCGAACTCTTCGACCAGTTTGTATCCCTTCGTCGCGGTGCCTTCGCCGAACGCGATGACTCGGCTGTCGCGCCGCATCTCTTCGACCAGCGCTTCGGTGATCGCTTCATCTGCTGTGATCGTTCTCATGGTGTTCTCCTGGTTCATTCCAGCGGCGAGGACGCCGCCGGGTCAGCCGGCGGGGACGCCGGCGTTCCGATGTTTATGCGTACACGTCGGTCGTCATCTCGTCGAAGCCGGGGTACGGCGAGTCGAGCGCGAACTGCGCGGCGTCTTCGACGCGCTGCTGCACGCGCTGCCACATCACGTCGATCTCGTCCTGCGTCAGCTCGCCATCGCGCTGCAGGCGCGACTGGATGAGCGAGATCGGATCGCGGCGCTTCCACGACGCCAGTTCTTCTTTGTCGACGTACGCCTGATCGTCCGGCTCCATGTGTCCGCGCACGCGGTACGTGTAGGTCTCGAGCAGATACGGCTTGCGCATCGTGCGCACGTAGTCGACCGCGTTGCGCGCGGCGTCGAGTACGACTTCGACGTCGTTGCCGTCGACCGTCTTCGACGGCACGCCGTACGCGCGCGCGAACTCGCTCACGTGATCGGCGAGCATCGTCTCTTTGCGATGCACGTAGGCCTGCCACTGATTGTTCTCGCAGACGTACAGCACCGGCAGGTTCCACACCGCGGCGAGATTGAGCGACTCGTGGAAGATGCCTTCCGTCGCCGCGCCGTCGCCGAAGAAGACGACGGCGATGGCATCGCTCTTCGACATCGAGAGTGAGAGTCCGACTCCCGGCGCGAGCGACAGCTCGCCGCCGACGATCGTCGACGTCAGCACGACGCCGAGCTCCTTGACCGAGATGTGCAGCGAGCCGCTCTTCCCTTTGCAGTAGCCGGTGCTCTTGCCCATGATCTCGGCGAAGATGCGCCCCGGCTCCGCGCCGCGCGCGAGCAGATGTCCGGCGCTGCGGTGATTGGTGAGGATCAAGTCGTCCTCGCGAAGGTTCTTGATGACGCCGGCGGCCGACGCCTCCTGCCCGACGGACGTGCACATGTTCGGCGAGAGGTTCGCGGCGCGCAGCGCGGCCGACTTCTCCTCGAACGTGCGGATGAGCATCATCGTCTCCAGCGCTTCCGTCACGCTCCGGTCGACGACAGTTTCGATTGCAGTCATAGGTGATGTCCTTTCCGTGACGCAATGTAGGCACGCGGCGGAGGCGCGGTTGCTAAGTGTTTGCTAGGCGAAGCCGAAAAGATGAGGGTGGGAGTTCGGGAGTGAAGGGTGAATTCCTAACAAAAGCCTAACGGCGCTACAATCGCGGCCGGTCCTTCCCCATGCGCATAACGATCGTCCTCCTCCTCGTCCTCCTCTCGTTCTCCCTCTGTGCACAAACGCCCTATCTCGTCAAAGACATCAACACGACGTATTTGCCGTCGGCGAAATCGTCGGCGCCTACGGAATTCACGGCATGGAACGGAAGGACGTATTTCGTCGCCACCACCGATGCGCCGGGAACGGAGCTGTGGAGCACCGATGGGACAAGCCAGGGCACGCGGATCGTAGCGGACATCATTCCCGGCAGCGCCAGCTCCAATCCGAGCTCTCTGACGGTCGTGAACGGAACGCTGCTCCTCACCGCACGCGACGTCGATCATGGAATCGAGCTCTGGACGACGGACGGAACCGCGGCCGGAACGCATCGCCTCCTCGATCTCAACCCCGGTCCCAACTCGGCGTCGCCGGGGTCGAGGATTCATTACAAGAACCGCATGCTGTTCAGCGCCGACGACGGAGTCTCCGGACGCGAGCTTTGGATCACGGATGGAACTGCAGCGGGTACTCGTCTGGTGCGCGATCTCGAGCCGGGAAACGCGTCGTCCTCGCCTACGTACTTCGCCCAACTCGGCGACACGGTGTATTTCTACGCCGCGGGCGCGATCTGGAAGACCGACGGTACCGACGCCGGCACGATCAAAGTCGTGACGATGACGGCGCGCAATTTCCGCGTGGTCGGCTCCCTGATTTTCCTTCAGGGTTTTACCGCGGCCACAGGCTGGGAGTTGTGGGTGAGCGACGGCACGGAAGCCGGCACGCGCATGGTGACGGAGATCGTGCCTGGGACCCGCGGAGGACTGACGACGAACTATTCCTCGCTCGAATTCACGCGACTCGGCGATCGCCTGCTGTTTCCCGCGACGGATGACGCGCACGGCCGCGAGCTCTGGATCAGCGACGGAACCGCGGCCGGCACGCACATCCTCCGCGATCTGATTCCCGGTCCCAAAGGGATGTGGGACCATGATTTTGCATCGCTCACGACGCTGGGAAGCCGCGCATATTTCGCCGCCGCGGATCAAGAACACGGGAACGAGCTATGGGTCACGGACGGCACGGAAGGCGGGACGGCACTCTTCGTCGACTTCGTGCCGGGCGCCGCGTCTTCGTATCCATTCTTCGTCGCCGGCGGCGCGCAGCTCTATGTCGTCGCGGACGCGCGGCTGTGGGTGACCGACGGAACGACCGCCGGAACGCATGCCGTTCAAGGAGCCGACGGACCCCAGAACCCCGGGTCGCTCTGGCCGGTCGACGGGAAGCTCTACTTCGGCGGAGCCACTCCGCTGACGGGAACCGAGCCATGGGTTTCCGATGGAACGTCAGCGGGAACGCGGATGATCGCGAATCTCTCACCCGATCCTGTTCCTTCGTCGACGCCATCCCAGCTCACGGCGGCGCGCGATCTTCTGTTCTTCTATGCAACGCGCGGGAAAGTAACAAATCCGAATCAGCCCGAAACGACGTTGTGGAGATCGGATGGCACCGAGGCCGGAACGTTTCCCGTGGGGGACCCGGGAGGAACGAACACCGCGTTAACGGCCGTTGGCCCCTTCGTGTTTTTTCCTGACGGATACAACAGCACCAATTACCTTCTCAACGACGGAACGCCGGGAGGAACCAAATCGGCCGCTTATCTCCTGCCGCCTTTCGGCGGAGCGCCGGCCAGCGCGATTTATCCGTTCGGCGACGCGCTGTTCGTCAACGCCGGAAATTCGCTCTGGAAAACCGCGGCGGCGCTCAACGCTCCGGCCGTTCCACTCGGCTCTTTTTATCCGCACGACTTGATCGAAGTGGCGGGACAGTACGCCTTCTACGCCAGCATGGGCCAGCTCTATGACTACGGTCTATGGATGACGGACGGCACGACCGCCGGTACGCGGGCGGTCGTTCCAAGAGTCGAGGGCTTCAGCAACTACACCATTCTTACCAGTGCCGCGGGCAACATCTATTTCATCGCGGAGAAGCGCGATCAGCAGCCGCCGGCGTTGTGGAAGAGCGACGGCACCTTCGACGGTACGGTGAAAGTGAAGGACCTTCCCTTCGGCGACGTCTTGTGGGGGCCGCACTACGCTGCCGCCCAACGAAAGTTGTTTTTCGAATCCAATGGCAAGGTGTGGGTGAGCGACGGCACCGAGTCCGGAACGATGGAGCTCGTCAACGTCGGCGCGGAGCCATCGACGGAGATCACTGATTTCAAGGCCGCCGGCGATCGAGTCGTGTTCATCAAGCAGCATGACGTACCCGGCGGCTACGACTCTGAATTGTGGAGCAGCGATGGGACGCCGGCCGGCACTCGCGTCCTCAAACAGCTCGGCGCGGTTCGTACGCAGTTGGGCAGCTTCGATGGAAACGCATATTTCGCGGCGCCCGATGACGTACACGGAACCGAATTGTGGGTGACGAACGGCACCGCCGAAGGCACGAAGATGGTCGCCGATCTGAACCCGGGAGCGGCGAGCTCCTCGCCGTACGGCTTCGCGAAGGTGCACAACACGCTGTACTTCAGCGCGCAGACGGAGACGGCGGGCATCGAGCTGTGGGCGCTGCCGCTGACCGAGCCGGTGCTGTCGGTCGCCGACACGCACGCGACCGAGGGAGACACGGGAACGAGTGTTGCCCGCTTCGTCGTGTCGTTGAATCCCGCGTCGTCACAAAACGTCACGGTGAGCTATGCAACGGCCGATGGTGCCGCGCGCGCCGGCGAGGACTACCAGGCGGCTGCCGGCACGCTGACGTTTTCCCCCGGCGAAACGGAGAAGACCATCGACGTCCGCGTCATCGGTGACACGGCGGTCGAAGACAATGAGAGCTTTCTCCTCGCGCTGCGCGACGCGAACGGCGCCCGGCTGGTGAAAGCCGCTGCCACCGGCGTCGTGACCGACGACGATCAGACAGCGGACGTCAGCATCGTTCCTTCCTTCCTCAACTCCAGCTACCTCAGCGAGTCGGTCCTCGTTTCCAATGCCGGTCCGCGCGCAGCAACTAACATTAAGATCACGATGACGACGACGTCCGATTACACGGGACAAAATTGCTGGACCTGTTCGATTCCGCAGCTCGCTGCAGGCAAGTCGGCACTCGCCGGCAGTCCGTACAGTTCGTCGGATCAGGCTTACCGCAGTGCGATCGTCAGCGCGCAGGAGCGCGACCCGCAAACTTCGAACAACAGCGCCTCGTGGACGGTGAACAGCAGCCGGACAATTGCGATGAATGCCGCGTATCTCACCACCGGGGCGACCGCAACCATCACGACAGAGCTTTACTCGGCCAATCCTACGATCACGATCTCCGATCCGACCGTGATCGCGGTTCCGCCTGCGGTCACGAAAGTGGACGAGCACTACGGCACATTCGACATTACTGCGCTCAAGCCCGGCACGTCCACGATTCGCGTCGAACCCATCACCGCGCCGCTCCTCGTCACGGTCGTTGCCCCGGGCACGACGCCGCGCTGGCCGGGTGCGGTCAATCTGTCGATCTCTTTCTCAGCGGCCAGGTTCGACCGGCCGGCCACAGTGACAGTGAAGCCCACCGGCCGCGCGCCGTTGACCGGAGCCTCCGCCACCGGAACGATTACCGTCACAGCCGCAGGGCAGGAGCTCGCGCGGCGGACCTTATCCGGCACCACTCCCAGCGAAATCGTCTTTCCCGTCTATCTGCCTTCGGTGGGGGCAAACGAATGGCGAATCGCGTATAGCGGCGATGCTGCGTTTCTGCCGCAGAGCACCGAGGGCTCGATCTTCATCAACAAAGGCAACGTCACTCTCACTGGCGGCCTCGAGGCGACGGGAACCGCGTACAAGCTGACGGTCAACGCTGCTGGATCGCCTGCGGCTTCACCGACCGGCACGCTCGTAGTACTTCTCGGCTCGACGGAGCTCACGCGTGTTGCGCTGTCTTCATTGAACGGCGGAACCTCCACCGCCCAAGCCACTCTCACCAATCTGCCCGCATCGCCGACGCTCACCGTGCAGTACCTCGGCGATGCGTTTTATAACGCCGGCTCGCAGCAGATCCGCGTCGTCACGCCGCGCCGCCACAGCGCGCGCCACTGAGCCCTCCATGAAAAAAATCGTCCTCGCACTCTTCGCCTCGTTCCTTGCACCGTTCGCGCTGTACGCGCAGACCGCGCAGCTCGTGAAAGACATCAACACGATCCGGAACGCCGCCCCCTCGTCGTCAGGCCCAAGCGATTTCATCCGCTATGGCTCGCGCATCGTGTTCGCGGCGTGGACGTCCACATCCGGACGGGAACTGTGGACGACCGATGGAACGGCGGCCGGCACGTCGCAACTCGCCGACATCTATCCCGGCCAGAATTCGTCACTACCGTCGCGATTCACGATCGTCAACGGCACGCTGATTTTCAACGCATTCGACAGCCGCGGCACGGAGCTGTGGATGAGCGACGGCACGACCGCCGGCACTCGACTCATGGCCGACATCTCCACCGGCTCGTCGAATCCCGGTGACCGGATCGTCTACCACGGCAAGATGCTTTTCTCCGCATTCGAGCCGGTGAACGGCAGGGAGCTCTGGATCACCGACGGCACGCCGGGCGGAACGCGGCTCCTTCGCGACCTCAAAGCGGGAACGGCCAGCTCCGAACCGCAATCGTTCGTCCAACTCGGCGACTCGGTCTATTTCGCCACCACCGATGCGCTGTGGAAGACCGACGGCACGGAGGCCGGCACGGTCGTCGTGAAATCGGTTGCCCGTCCGAGAAATCTCCTCGTCGCTGGCTCGCGCATTTTCTTCGTCGGATTGACGCAGCAGACAGGCGATGAGCCGTGGGTGAGCGATGGCACCGAGGCGGGAACATTCATGCTCGCGGACATCCGGCCGGGCTCTCAGAGCTCGATGCCATTCTCCGCGCAAATGGCGACGGCGTTGGGAAACCGTGTCCTGTTCGCTGCGGAGGACGAGGAACACGGTCTCGAGCCGTGGATCAGCGACGGAACGTCCGCCGGAACGCGGATGATTCGCGACATCGTTCCAGGGTCCGTTGGCTCGATCTACTTTCCTGTGTACGCCGTGATCGGCGGCAACGCGTTTTACACTGCCATGACGCCGTCGACGGGATATGAGCTTTGGAAAACCGACGGCACGGATGCTGGAACGCAACTCGTCCGCGACATCCGGCCGGGAAAGGACAACAGTTCTCCGGCTTCGTTCACAGTGGCCGGCAACAGGCTTTTCTTTTCGGCTTCCGACGGAAAACTCGCCACGATGTGGGTGACGGATGGCACGGAAGCCGGCACGCATGAGGTGAAAACCACACAGCCGCGGCCGGCGGTCGCAGGGCCGCCCGCCTTCATCGACGGCGTTCTCTATTTTGGCGGCAGTCGTCCGCTCGAAGGGGACGAGCTTTGGAAATCGGACGGCACAGACGCGGGCACGTCGATGGTCCTCAACATCGCGCCGGATCCGGCGCCGTCATCGGAACCCGAGAATCTCGTCGCCGCCGGAGACTGGCTCTACTTCGATGCCTGGGAAGGTCTGGACGGCTTTCCCACGGACATAGGATCACGCTCGCTCTGGCGAACGGATGGAACACCGGAAGGCACGCTGAAAGTACTGGAACCGCTCACGTACGGTTCGCGTCAATCCGTCGGCCATTCGTTGTTCTTCTCCCGAGACAACAAACTCTGGCAAAGCGACGGTACGCCTGAAACCACAATGCCGGCCGCGGCGTTTGCGAGCCGCTTTCCGGGCACGCCGGGGATTGTCTCCGTGCTCGGTGACACGATCATCGCCGGGGCCGGGAACCAGTTGTACGCGGCGCCGTTGGGCTCCAACGCACCGGCAACCGCGCTCGGTCCCGGGGGCTATGCGTACTCCGAGATCGCCGGACGCCTCTTCTTCATTACGGGAGATTTCGCCAAAGTGCTGCGAGTGACTGACGGAACACCCGGCGGGACGTTCAACGTCGTCTCCAGTCTTCCCGAAAACGTCAACTTCATCGGGGGCATGGGCGGTCACGGGTATTTCACCTCGTACGCTACCGGCGTCGGTCCCGAGAAGCTGTGGAGGACGGACGGAACGCACGACGGCACGGTCGTGGTGCGGACGGGCGTCGGCAGCAACTTCGTCGCGGCGGAGACGAAACTCTTCTTCATCCTGAACAATCAACTGTGGGTCACCGACGGCACGGACGCCGGAACGCTCGCCCTTCCGGCGACACCGTACACCGGAGGTTTCTCCGTGGTAATGGTCGCAGTCGGCGATCGCATCGTGTTCCTCGTCAACAACACGGCGACCGGACTCGAGCCGTGGGTCAGTGACGGAACGGTGGAAGGTACGCATCTCCTGCGCGACATCAATCCCGGCACCGCCGGATCCAACGCGTCTGCGCTCATCAGCGTCGACGGCAGCGTCTACATGAGCGCAGCCGACGATACGCACGGCACCGAGCTGTGGGTGACGGACGGCACGACGGAGGGAACGCGGCTCGCGGCGGATGTGGAGCCGGGAACGGCCGGCAGCTTTCCGCAAAAGCTCGCTCGTGCGGGCGACCGGCTGTACTTCGTTGCGATCACCACGGCTGCCGGGAAGGAGCTCTGGTCGCTCACGCTTCCGCCTCACCTCACGATGCAGGACGTTCGCATCGCGGAGAACGACTCCGGTACGACGACCGCGCATTTCACTGCAACGCTCTCCGCGCCGCTCACGCGAACCGTGACGGTGGACTACGCAACCGCCGACGGCACCGCGAGCGCCGGCAGCGACTACGACGCGACGTCGGGAACGCTCACGTTCAATCCGGGCGAGACGTCGAAGAGCTTCGACGTCGTCGTGCGCGGCGATGCGACACCCGAGGGCGAAGAGACGTTCTTCGTGAAGCTTCGAAATGCGAACGCGCCGCTCGCGCGATCCTCGGCGTTCGCGATCATTCAGGACAACGATCGTGCCGCCGACCTCGGCCTGACACTCGATTACTCGATCTTCGATTCTTACACCGTGAGGGTCAAGGCGGCGAATCAAGGGCCGAATACGGCAACCAACATCAAGCCGCTCGTGACCAGGACTCCCTACGACGGCTCGAGCGACGGTTGTTGTCCGACCGCCGTTCGCGACGTCGAGCCCGGTGTCGCGCCGGTGACTGTCGTCGAGCACCGCGATTTCGGGTATCAGCAATACTTCACCGCGACCGCGAGCGCACGGGAGCGTGATCCGAATCCGTCCAACAACCGAGTCTCCTGGACGAACAACAGTAACGTGTCGATGGACGCGCTCTACTTGACTCCGGGAGCGCAGGCGAACATCTGGATACAGACTCCGTTCAACACAACGTCGGTGAGCGTGGAGTCGTCCAATCCCGCAGTGCTTTCCGTTCCTGCCACGGTCGCGATTGCGTCAGGACAAAAAGTGGTGAGCTTCATCGCCCGCGGGCTGAGCGCCGGAAGCGCGACCATCCGCATCTACACACCGGCCAACACGTGGGGGACGCTCAAGGTGGACGTCGTCGCGCCCGGATCGAAACCGCGCTGGCCGGGCGCGATCCGTCCATCCTCGAGCGATTTCACCCTTGGCTACGACAAGCCGTCCATCATGACGATCTATACGATTGCGACCGCCCCGGACAACGGGCGCACGGCGACGGGGCAGGTCACGATTACCGCGAACGGTCATGTCGCCGGCAGCGGAACGCTGCCCGCGACTCCCGATCCGTACGGATTGAAGGTTCCGTTCTATCTCGCCGACATCGGCACGAATGCGATCACCGTCGATTACTCCGGCGATGAAAACTTTCTGCCGTCGCAGCTCTCATGGAACATGATCGCGACACGCGGAGTCGTCACCATCACCGACAACGCGTCGCCGGCCGGCGCGAATGCGACGCTTCATCTCGTCGTCACCGGCTCACCGATGGCGAGTCCGTCCGGCACGATCAAAGTGAGCGAGGCCGGCATCATCGCGCCGATTCAAACAACGCTCGCGAGCAATGCGTCAGGCGTTGCAACAGCCGACATCGTGCTGCCGAACGTCGCCTCGAGCACGCACACACTGCTCATCGAATACTCCGGCGACACCCGATACATGCCGTCGACGCAAAGCACGCGATTGATTCCTCCGCGCAGACGGTCCGCGCGGCACTAGGAGTCTCCGGGTCTCCGAGTCTCCTGGTCTCCCAGGAGGCCTCAACCCCACCGCCGTAACCGGCACGGGTGGGCGGAGGTCTCCTCTGAGACTATGCGACTTTGCGACTATGCGACTAATCCTCTACAATCCGCCCGCCCAAAGGACCCGCAGCCATGGGAGAGCCCTCTCCCGTTCGGGTCTGGTTTCAAACCCAACACGGAGGAATCATGAAGTCCTGGTATACGCGCGTTCTGCTCGTCGCGCTGATCGGTATCCTCGCATTCGGCGCCGTCGCCGTCGCGCAGGAGCCTCACCCATCGAGCGTGCCGGCGACGGCCGCGCAGGAATCGAAGCTGGCCGGCGCGCCGGAAGAGGCGAAGTCGGAAGCGAGTCTGGTGCTGCCGGATCTCGGCAGCGTTCAGTTCTTAGGCATGCCCGGCAACCGCCTGCTCATCGGCGGCCTGGTGGTCTGCGTTCTCGGCCTGCTCTTCGGCCTCGTGATGTACATGCAGCTCAAGAACCTGCCGGTGCATCGCTCGATGCGCGAGATCTCGGAGCTGATCTACGAGACCTGCAAGACCTATCTCGTCACGCAGGGCAAATTCATCCTGCTGCTGGAAGTCTTCATCGGCGCGATCATGGTCGTTTACTTCGGCGTGCTGCGTCACTTCGACGCGCTGCGCGTGGCGATCATTCTCATGGCCAGCCTCGTCGGCATCGCCGGCAGCTACGGCGTCGCATGGTTCGGCATCCGCATCAACACGTTCGCGAACTCGCGCACCGCATTCGCGTCGCTGCGCGGCAAGCCGTTCCCGACGTACTCGATTCCGCTGCGCGCCGGCATGTCGATCGGCATGCTGCTGATCTCGACCGAGCTCGTGATCATGCTGATGATCCTGCTCTTCGTGCCGCGCGACTATGCCGGCCCGGTGTTCATCGGCTTCGCGATCGGCGAGTCCCTTGGCGCCGCGGCGCTGCGCATCGCCGGCGGCATCTTCACGAAGATCGCCGACATCGGATCCGACCTGATGAAGATCGTCTTCAACATCAAGGAAGACGACGCGCGCAACCCCGGCGTCATCGCCGACTGCGTCGGCGACAATGCCGGCGACTCGGTCGGTCCTACCGCCGATGGTTTCGAGACCTACGGCGTCACCGGCGTCGCGCTCATCACGTTCATCCTCCTCGCGGTCACGAATCCCTCCGTGCAGGTCCAACTGCTGGTGTGGATCTTCGCGATGCGCGTTCTGATGATCATCACCTCCGCGGTGTCGTACTTCCTCAACGAAGCGGTTGCCAAGGCGCGCTTCGGCAACGCCGACAAGATGAACTTCGAGTCGCCGCTGACGTCACTCGTCTGGCTGACCTCCATCCTCTCGGTCGGCGTCACGTTCGTGGTCTCGAAGCTGATGATCCCGAGTCTCGGCGGCGACACGACGATGTGGTGGAAGCTCTCGTCGATCATCACCTGCGGCACTCTCGCCGGCGCGATCATCCCCGAGCTGGTGAAAGTGTTCACCTCGACCGAGTCGCGCCACGTGCGCGAGGTCGTCACCGCGTCGCGTGAAGGCGGCGCGTCGCTCAACATCCTCTCCGGCTTCATCGCCGGAAACTTTTCCGCCTACTGGATGGGACTCGCCATCGCGGGCCTCATGGGCATCGCGGCGTGGATCAGCGGCATGTTCCCGACCGGCACCGCCGCGCTGATGATCGCGCCCGCGATCTTCGCGTTCGGTCTCGTCGCCTTCGGCTTCCTGGGCATGGGCCCGGTGACGATCGCCGTCGACTCCTACGGCCCGGTCACGGACAACGCGCAGTCGGTGTACGAGCTCTCGACGATCGAAACGCTGCCCGGAATCGACGCCGAGGTCGAGCGCGACTTCGGATTCAAACCGGCGTGGGACAAGGGGAAGGATTTCCTCGAAGAGAACGACGGCGCGGGCAACACGTTCAAGGCGACGGCGAAGCCGGTACTCATCGGCACCGCGGTCGTCGGCGCGACGACGATGATCTTCGCGATCATCGTGATGCTGACGAACAAGCTCACCACCGACATCGACAAGCTCTCGCTCCTCCACCCGCCGTTCCTCCTCGGACTCGTCGTCGGCGGCGCGGTGATCTACTGGTTCACTGGCGCGGCGACGCAGGCCGTGTCGACCGGCGCGTATCGCGCGGTCGAGTTCATCAAGGCCAACATCAAGCTCGACAGCGGCGCGACGAAAGCGTCGGTCGAAGACTCGAAGAAAGTCGTCGAGATCTGCACGCAGTACGCGCAGAAGGGCATGCTCAACATCTTCCTGACGGTGTTCTTCTCGACGCTCGCATTCGCCTGCTTCGAGCCGTTCTTCTTCATCGGCTACCTCATCTCCATCGCGCTCTTCGGTCTCTACCAGGCCATCTTCATGGCCAACGCCGGCGGCGCGTGGGACAACGCGAAGAAGATCGTCGAGGTCGAGCTGAAAATGAAGGGCACGCCGCTGCACGCGGCGGTGGTCGTCGGCGACACGGTCGGCGATCCGTTCAAGGACACGTCATCCGTCGCGATGAACCCGGTCATCAAATTCACGACGCTCTTCGGCCTCCTCGCCGTCGAGCTCGCGGTCGAGATGACGAAGGCGGGACAGGGCGGACTCACGCGGATCCTCTCCGCGATTTTCCTCCTCATCGCGATGGTGTTCGTCTATCGCTCGTTCTACGCGATGCGCATCGGCTCGGCCGAGGCGTAATCGCCATCGATTTGTCGCACGTTTGAGGGCCGCCGTTCACCGGCGGCCCTTATCATTTGCGGACCATGAAAAAGTTAGCTTTGGTTGTCCTGTTGTCGGTCGCCACCACTGCGCTCGCCGGCGACGTCGTGAAGCGCGGCGACGCGATCCCTGCCGACGCGAAGGTCACGCCGCTCGCGCAGGTGCTCGACAAGCCGGAAGACTTCACGAAGACGACCGTCGTCACCGACGGCGTGGTGAAGGCCGCGTGCAAGCAGGCGGGCTGCTGGATGGAGATCGTGCCCGCCGAAGGCAAAGACGGCGTGCGCGTGACGTTCAAGGACTACGGCTTCTTCGTGCCGAAGGACAGCAAGGGCATGAGAGCGAAGATGGCCGGCGTGATCGAGATCAAGACGCTGTCGAAGGAAGAAGCGGACCACCTCGAGCACGAAGGCGCGACGCTCAAGCGCAACGAGGACGGCACCGCGCGCGAGCTGTCATTCGTCGCCAGCGGCGTTGAGTTGATGAAGTGAGCCCCGTGTGGGGCAGGCGCTACACCGCGGCCATGATCTCCGTGAGCGTCTCCGCGGTCGCGTTCGCGCCGGTGGCGATGAGTGCGATCGCCTTTCCGCGAATCTCTTCGCCGAATCGCAGCGCTCCCGCGAGCGATGCTGCGCCGGACGGCTCGACGAGCACGTTCGCGCGCAGCATCATCATCCGCGCGGCGCACAGCAGCTCGTCGTCGGAGACGGTGATGGCGTCGTCAACGAACTCGATCAGCGAGTCGAGCGCGAGTTGCGCGGGGACGCGGCAGATCAAGCCGTCGGCGATCGTGTTCGCGGGACGCTCGATCGCTTTGCGCGCGTGAAAACTCTCCACCATCGCCGGTGAGCCGGATGATTGGATGGCGATCACGCGCGCATTCGGATGCCACCCCTTCACCTCCATCGCGACTCCGCCGGCGAGCGAGCCGCTGCCCATCGGCACGAACACGACGTCGAGCTGATCGAGAGCGCGTCCGATCTCGGTGCCGATCGTCGCCGCACCTTCGATCACGCCTTCGCTGTCGCCGTCGTCGATGAAGCGCAATCCTTCGCGCTGCGCGAACTCGATCGCGATTTCTTTCGCGCCATCGAGATCGTGTCCGATGTCGTGAATCGTTGCGCCGAGGATCTCGATCTTCGCGCGCTTCGTGGCGTTGGCGCCGAGCGGGAGAAAGATGTGTGCGGGCACGCCGACCGCGCGCGCGGCCCAGGCGACGCCTTGTCCGTGATTGCCGGTGGACGATGTGACGACGCCGCGCGTCGTCTTCTCGCGAAGGATGTCGTTCAGTGCGCCGCGCCATTTGAACGACGCGATCTGCGAGACGGTTTCGTTTTTCACGAACACGTCGCACGCGAGATCGTGCGAGAGAAGCAGCGAACGCTCGAACGGCGTGATGCGCGCGTATTGCTGGAGACGCCCGACCGCGGCGTTGACGTCGATCACAACTTCCCGCTGCGCACGCCTTCGAAATACGCGATCAGCTTCGGCGAGAACGCGCGGCTGTCGAGTCGCAGTGCGCGGTTCTGCTGCAGCGCCGCCTTGAAGTCGGCGGTGGCGGCGGTGAGGAGCGCGTCCGGCGTACGCGAGAGCAGCGCCCGCGTATAACGCGCGCATCCGCGCAGCAGCAGCGCCTCGGCATTCGGAGTCGTGGCGATGATGTTCGTCAGTAATTTTTCCGAGGCGTTGAGATCGCCGGTTGCGAACGCGCGATACGCATCGCGGAGATCGGTGGAGCGGCGGCCGCCCTCGGCCGCCGGCGTTTCGGCGGCCGATGCGGCCGCCGCTCCACCACTTTTCGAATCTGCGATCTGTTTCGCGAGCGCGACGTCGAGCGTATTCGCGAGCTGCGTGACCGCCTGAAAGTCGATGTTGCCTTTCGCGGCGTCGAGCCGCTTCCGCAATTTCTCCGCGTCGCCGGTCGCCGTTCGCACGTACGACTGCAACTTCGGATTGCTCTTCGTCGTGCGGCCGGCGCTCGAGAGATTGCGGCGATATTGCTGCAACGCCGTCGACGCTTCCTCCTGCGACTTCGTGATCACCGGCGCGGGCGGCGCGGTGTCGACCGCCACGACCGGCTTTTGCGGCTCCGGCTTCGGCGGTTCCGGTTTCGGCGGCTCCGCCTTCGGCTGATCGTTGAACGGCACGACAAATTCGCCCGGCTGCTGCGGTTGCGGCTTCGCCGGCTGCGGCTTCGGAATTGCGGGTCGCGCGGCTTTCTGCTTGCGCGCTTCGTCCGCTGCCGCGTCGAAGAGCGACGTCGACTTCGACGCCTTCTGCGCCGCGTCGTTGTACGCGTCGATGTCCGTGCCGCCGCGGTTGTACTGCGAGTTCGCGTCCTGCAGCAGGCGCACGGCATTGCGATAGCTGTCCGTCCGCTCGGCGTTGGCCGACAGCGCATTCGTCTGCGCGAGCACGGCCGCACTGATCGCGTCCGACGCCGACTTCTTCGCGCCCGATGCCGCGCCCTGCGCGAGCCGCCGATTCTCCGCCTGCGCGCGCGACACCCAGTTCTTCATTGTCGCGTAGTACTCGGTCTTCCCGATCGCGCCCTGATCTTCGGACGTGCGCCATTCGCGGAGTGCGCCGTCGACGTCGCCGAGGTTGTACTTCGCGATGCCGAGCCAGAAGTGCGGGACGTAGGTGATGAACGCTGCGCGCGTTTTAACGGACGTGCCTTCGTTCGGCATCGCCGCGATCGCCTTCTGCAACTCCGTCGCGGCGACTTTGTAGTTGCTCGCGTTCACCGCCGTGACGCCGCGGTTGTACGCGTCGACCCACGGCTCGGCGGCGAGGAGGGGAAGCGCGAGAAGAAGGACGACCCATGTGGCGACCGCTGCCCTCAGCGGTCGCGCGGCGCGAAGCGCCGCTGGCCGGCAAAGCCGGCGGTGCCGCTGAGGGCAGCGGCACCCACAAACGGCCTCGCGAAGCATGTTCACTTCGCTCCTCCGAAGTCTGGCATCGTAACGGTCGCGGGATCGGTGAACTGGACGTTCAACGTTTGATCGGTTCCCGCGGCGATCGACACCACTTTCCTGATCGGCGCGGAGAAGTTCGGATTCGAGAGCGTGACTTCGTAGCGGCCCGGCGCGAGGTCGATCGGCACGGGCGTCACCATCTGTTTCGCGAGCTCGACGTTCTGTCCGTTGTCGACGTTGCGGATCGTCGTCACCTCCGCCCACGGAAAGGCGTTGATGCCGAGATGCGCGGGAGTGGCGGCGACGACCGGCTTTTCCTGCACGTCGGCTTTTTTCGGACGCGTGAGGATCCACGTGCCGGCCGCGATCAACGCGGCGAGTGCGGCGATGATCGCGATGAGCGGCGCGCGCGATTTCTTCCGCTGCGCCGGCGCGGGAACGCCGATCGTCACGCGATCGAGTTGCTTTTCTGCGATGGGCTTCCGCGTGATGGGCAGCGCCGGCGTCGTCGTCACGAGCGTCGGCGCTTCGCCCGATCCCACGACGGTCGCCTCGTTGCGCAACTCGCGCGGCGGCGACTCGCGCGTCGCTTCGTCTGTTTTCTGCGCAACGCTCGCAGGAGGCGGCGGTGCGCCCGCGGCGGCGGAGAGCGACGGCGCGATGCGATCGATCGCCTGCGCGAACTCGCGCGCGGACTGGAATCGCTTGTTGCGATCTTTTTCCAATGCGTGGCGGATGATCGACTCGAGCTCCGGCGAGGCGGTGACACCGGGGTTCGCGTCGCGCAGCGGCTTCGGCGGCTGCGACGCGTGCATCATCAGATACGCGTGCGGCGTGTCGGCCTGGAACGGCGGAACGCCGGTCAGCATCTCGTACAGCACGATGCCGAAGGAATAGAGATCGGCGCGGCCGTCGATGCGCTCGCCGGGCTGCAGCATGCCGAGGTGCTCGGGCGAGCAGTATTTCCACTTGCCGACGAACATCCCGGTCTTGGTCTTGTCGTCCTCGCCGCTCGCGCCTTTGGCGATGCCGAGGTCGATGATCTTCACGCGCTCTTCGTTGTCGTCGCCGCGCGTGATCATCAGGTTTTCGGGACTGACGTCGCGGTGCACGATGCCGGCGCGATGGATCGCCTCGAGTCCATGCAGCGCCTGCGACGCGAGTTGCGCGGCGTAGCGCGGCGAGAGCGGCCCGCGCTCATCGATCAGCTCGTGCAGGTTGATGCCTTCGATGTACTCCCACACCATGTACATCGATCCGTCTTCGAGCGTGGAGAAATCGAAGAGCGCGGCGACGTTCGGATGCTGGATCTTCGTCGCCAGCCGCGCCTCGCGCTGAAACCGCTCGTGCGCGCCGGGATCGGACGCGATGTTCGTGCGCATCAGTTTGATCACGCGGATCGCGTTCAGGTGGACGTGGAGGACTTTGTAGACCTCGCCCATTCCGCCGATGCCGAGGCACGACAGGATCTGGTACTTCCCGTCGAGCGGATGCTCGAGATACCGGCGCAGAAAGTCGGTGATCGGTTCGCCGCAGTAAGGACAGGCCTTGAACTTGGGATCGACGTCCGACTTGCAGTGGATGCAGAAGAATGGCATGCCCGATTTGGTGTAGGCGCAATTATATGATCGGACCGTGAGGGAGACGACGTTCCGCGTCCGCACCGCCGAGCGCGAGCAGATTCTGCTCATCACTTCGGAAGTGAATGCCGCGCTCGCGGAGCTCGGTGCGGACGACGGCATCTGCACGATCATCGTCCCGCACACCACGTGCGCGATCTCCGTCAACGAAGACGCCGATCCCGACGTGCGCACGGACCTCGTCAAGGCATTGCGCGCGCTCGTTCCGAACGTGAAGTTCGATCACGGCGAAGGCAACTCCGACGCGCACTTTCTTTCGATGCTCATCGGCTGCTCGCTGACCTGGCCGTATCAGCGCGGCAAGTTGGCCCTCGGACGATGGCAAGGCGTCTACTTCATCGAGCTCGATGGTCCGCGCGAGCGGAACGTGCGCGTGTACGTGTAGCTGCGCGGATGGCAGCTGCGCTGATGGCAGTGGGCGGCTGCGCCGATGGCAAAGTCCGCCAAAACCGCCATCTGCCATCCGCTGTCTGCCATCAGCGCAGCCGCCATCGCGCGAAGCGCTACTTCACCGGCGTCACGATCGTTACCTGCTGCGTGTCGAGATCGGTGACCGACACGAGCGCCCACAGTCGCTTCTGCAGATTCGGGTCGCCGACTTGAATCCGGATTCGCTCGACGCCGCTCGCATTCGTGACGAGCGGTTTGACGTCGAGGACGACGAGTCCGGGCGCGGGCGGCGTGTTTTGCAGGACGCCTTCGGCGAACGAGACGATCGTCGATCCGAGGACGGCGTCGGATTCGTTGTTGCGGATGAAGACCGGCACGCTGCCGCCGATCTGGCCATCGAAGTCGTAGATGCGCAGCGTGATGCGCGACTCCGGCTCGAACGGAATGTTCAACATGTCCATCGGCCGCGCGACAAACGCGTCTTCGTCGCGCACGAGCGGAACTTCCGTGCCCCAGCTGTCGGCTTGCCGCGAGAGATCGCGCACGCGCAGACTGAATGCGAGCGGCTTCGTGCCGGGGCTGCCGTCGATGTGCTCGTGATAGAGAAACGCCGCGCCGTTCGGGACGAGCACGGGACGGAAGGTCGACTTCGCGTCCGCGCCGCGCCACAGCGGCGGCGTCAATGTCTCGACGAGATCGGAAAAGTATTGTCCGACCACGATCGAGCGCTCGTTGTCGTTGCGTCCCACGAGCTCCGTCGACCAGATCGAGCCGAACGCACCGGCCACACGATAGGCGACGACCGGCACCAGGATCTTGTCGTACGAATTCGTCCCGTACTGAAACATGCGCGGCAGCACGAGCGCCTGCGCGTCGATCGGGCCTCCGAAAAATGTGTACGCATTGCTGACCACGACGTCGTAGACACCGCCCGAATTCGGCGGGGTCTTCACGACCAATTCCTCGTTTGTATACGACTGCACCGACGCGCTCTTCCCTCCGAACAACACCACCGGCGGCGCCGCGGGACACGGCGTACACGCCGGTTTCATCACGCGCGCGGCCGGGATGAACGGAGCCAGATTCTTCCCGCGAATCGTGACGGTGGTGCCGCCCTGCAGCGGGCCCGAACGCGGCGAGATCGACTCCACGACGGGCCGCTCCTGCGCGAAGACAGCGGCGGACAGAAGAATGATTGCTGCGCTGATGACTCCCTTTCTCATCGGTGCAACGCCCTCCAGATACTTATTCTTGATTTCGATTGCATTAAATAACATTTATGCAGCTACCGGCAAGAGCAGGATGGCGGATGACGGATGGCAGGTGGCAGATGGCCGAGGCGGATGGCAGATGGCGGCGCTTCGCGCTGATGGCGGCTTCGCTGATGGCCACACCCACCCGACGCTTCTGCCATCTGCCATCTGCGATCCGCCATCTGCCATCCGCCATCCGCCATCCTTCCCGCCATCCGCGCAGCCGCCATTGCGCGCAGCGCGATAAACTCCACGCCATGGAGCGATTCGACGTCGTCGTCATCGGCGGCGGGACGGCGGGGTTGGTGACGGCATCGGGTTGCGCGCGCCTTGGCCGCAAGGTCGCGATGATCGAGCGCGAGCGGCTCGGCGGCGATTGTCTCTGGACGGGATGCGTGCCGACGAAGGCGCTCGTGGCGTCGGCGAAGCTCGCCCATCAGATGCGGCACGCGGATCGTTTCGGACTTGAGCGCGCCGAGCCGTGCATCACGCCGAAGTCGGTGATGGATGCGATGCGCGAGACGCGTCGCGACATCAGCCGCCACGACGATCCGCAAAAGTTCCGAGCGCTCGGCATCGACGTCATCGAAGGCAACGCGCGTCTCGTCTCGCGCAACGAAGTCGAAGTCAACGGACGCCGTCTCGCCGCGCGCGACATCGTGATCGCCACCGGCTCGCGCACGTCCGTGCCCCCGGTCGAGGGACTCAAAGAGCGCGGCTATCTCGATCACGCGTCGTTTCTCGAACAGGACGAGTTTCCGTCCTCGATCCTGATTCTCGGTGGCGGCTACATCGGCATCGAGTTCGCGCAGCTCTTCGCGCGCTTCGGCGCGAAGGTGACGGTCGTCGAGATGCTCGACGAGATCATCAACAAGGAAGACGCGGAAGTGATCGCGCGCGTGCGGCAGACGCTCGAGCGCGAAGACATCGAGATCCTGACTGGATGGGCGGTGAAGTCCGTCAGCGCGAGCTCCACGCGCGTCGAAAACAAGAAGGGCGAGTCGCGCGAGATCGCGACCCAGAATATTTTCGTCGCCTCGGGACGTCACGGAAACACGGAGAACCTCGGACTCGAAGATGCCGGCGTGAAAGTCGAGCGCTCGTACGTCGTCGCCGACCGTTTTCTGCAGACGTCGGTGCCGCGCATCTGGGCGTGCGGCGACGTGCACGGCGGCCTGCAGTTCACGCACGTTGCGGCGTACGAGGCGGTGAAGCTCGTGCGCAACATGCTGTTCCCCGGCAAGTCGGCCATCGACTACTCGAACGTGCCGTGGGCGCTCTACACCGACCCCGAGGTCGCGCACCTCGGACTGACGGAATCGCAGGCGCGCGAGCAACACGGCGACGCCGTGCGCACGTATCGCGTCGACCTGCACGACGTCGACCGCGCGGTCGTCGATCGCGCGTACCAGGGACTCATCAAGCTCGTCTGCGACGCGAAGGGAAACATTCTCGGGGCGCATGTGATGGCGCCGAACGCGTCGACGCTCATCGAAGAGATCGTCCTCGCGCGGCGCAAAAAGATGAAGGTCAGCGAGCTCGCGCAGCGGATCTCCGCGTATCCGTCGCTGTCGGATGGCATTCAGAAAGCCGCGTCGTTGTATTACCAGGACATGGCGAAGAGCTGGCTCGGATCGCTCGGAAAAAGAATCGCGGCGTGGTCGCAATGATCCTGGCGCTGGTCTTGGCGAGCGGAGTGGTGCGCGCCTCCGGCGCGCCTGCGGGCGGTGGCACTCCCGTCGTCGATCGCGCGCATCACGAAGTGCGATTCGAAGCAACCGTTCAACCGAATGCCATGTCGCGACCGTTCGGCGTGCAGGGACATCACGCCATCGTCTGGAAGGGCGGCAAGTCGAAGACGTGGGCGCTCTTCGTCAGCGAGGCGAGCGATCACGACGTACGCGCCGCGCTCGAATCTCTCGGCGCGCACGCCGGCGAGAACCTCACGCCCGACAGCTGGAACGCGCGTAAGGATCCGGACAATCACGAGCCCGACAAACGCGTCGAAGGAACGCGGGTATCGGTCTTCGTCGAATGGCGCGGCTCGGGTGGACGCATTCCGCTCGCGAAGCTGATCGACGAGAGTCTGCGTACGAAGCCTCTGCTCGACTTCCGCTACGGCGGCAACGAGAAATTTCAGAAGGATTTCAAGAGCGGATGTATCGTCTGTCTCTATTCGTGTCCGGGCGGCGCGATCGGCAATCATGCACACACGATCCGCGATTACGTCCGCAACGGCGTCGTCTATGCATCCATCCCCGAACGGCTTCCGCCCGCAGGGACGAAAGTCACGATCATTTTGAAATTGGAGGGTCCGTGAAGAAGTTCGTCCTGGTCTCCATCGCACTCCTCGTCCTCGGCGCGTGCGCATCGACGATGCGTCCGACCGCCACCGCCACGCTCGGATCGACGAGCGGCTCGACCGCCACCGGCACCGTCACCTTCACCGAGATGGCCGACGGCTCCGTGCAGGCGGTGATCCATCTCACCGGAGTTCCGCCCGGCATTCACGGATTTCATCTCCATGACAAAGGCGACTGCGGCGACAACGGCAACGCCGCCGGCGGACACTTCAACCCGACCGGCGCGCCACACGGAGCGCCGAGCGCCGCGTCGCATCACGCCGGCGACTTCGGCAACGTCGAAGCCGGTGCGGACGGTATGGTGAACGAGACGCGCACGCTGCATGGCGTCACCGTCACCGCCGGCGCGAACTCCGTCGTCGGCCACGCCGTCATCCTCCACGCGAATCCCGACGACCTCACCACGCAGCCGAGCGGCAACGCCGGCCCGCGCATCGCGTGCGGGCTGGTTCAGATGAAATGATGGTGCAAATGAAATGAGACGCGCCGTCGCCGCGCTGCTCGTTCTCGCGTTCGCCGCGTGCCACAGCGCCCGGACCGGAGTCACGTCCGTTCCGGGCCAGGGCGCCGTCGCGATTGACGTCGCGCCGAACCCGATCATCGCGAAACACATCAGCGGCACGCTGTGGGAGTTCGCCTGCGACGTGACGCTGCGCGAGACCGGCGGCCGCCCGATCAACGTGCAGAACGTCAGCGCGACGGTGTTCGCCGGCGCGCTGCAAGTCGGCCAGGAGTCGTGGGACGCCAATCGCATTCGCGCGATGGGCTACTCCACGACCATCCCCGCGCACGGCGAACTGCACTACCACTTCGCACCGCGACGCGACGTTCCGGACGAGCGCTACATCGATGTGTTGAAAGCGGAGCTGCGCGTCGATGCGACCGACGACACGGAAGCGGCGACGAGCGCGTCAACGGTGGTGACGGTGCGGCATTGACTAATGGTCCGGCGCTAAAATAGCCCGATGAACCTGGCGCAGGATGTCGTTCACAGCGACCCCGAAATCATGAGCGGCACGCCCGTCTTCGTCGGCACTCGTGTTCCGGTTTATAACCTCTTCGACTATCTCGAGGCAGGCGATTCACTCGACAAGTTTCTGGCTTCGTTTCCGTCGGTGACTCGAGAGCAGGCAATCGCGGCACTGGAGTTTGCGAAGGAGGCTGTGACCGAAGGAGAGGCTGAAGGGCCACGTCCTAGCGTTTAGAGCCCATCCTCCGCGATCAAATACGCCAGCGCCGCTAATGCCGCCGTGTTCTGCGCCAGCGCTTTCGGATCGATTTTGTCCAGCGTATCCGCGGGCGTGTGGTGGAAGTCGAAATAATGGCGCGGGTCGGGGACGAGGCCGAAGCCGGGGACGCCGGCGTCGGTCAGCGGCGAGGTGTCGGCGCCGGTGTGTTTGGAGCTCGTGAATACGATTGGTGCAATGCGACTCAATACGCGCGCGCGGATTTGCATGCGACTGAGCGCTGCGCCTTCGAGCGTCGTAATGAAGCCGACAGGCGGTGCGGCGCCGGCATCGGTCTCAATGGCTGCAATGTGCTTGTGCACTTCTTCGCGCGCGGCCGCGGTGTCGAAGTATTTGTGGCCGCCGCGCAGTCCGTTTTCTTCGTTCATGAAGAGGACGCCGCGGATGGTGCGTTTCGGCTGGATGCCGAGCTCCTTCAATACGCGCAGCGTTTCCATGACCATCACCGCGCCGGCGCCGTCGTCGATTGCGCCGGTGCCGAGGTCCCAGGAATCGAGGTGGCCGCCGATCAGGACGACTTCGTCGGGATGCTCACTGCCGCGGATCTCCGCGATCACGTTTGCGGACTCGACGTCGGGCAGCGTCTTCGGCGTCAGCACGAGATGCAGGCGGACGCGTTCTCCTTTGGCGAGAAGACGATGCACGAGGTCGGCGTCCTCGGTGGTCATGGCCGCGGCAGGGATTTTCGGCTGCTTCTCGTCGTAGCGCATCGCGCCGGTGTGCGGCGTGCGCAGCGACGCCGAGGCGACAGAGCGAATGACAGAAGCCACGGCTCCGTATTCGGCGGCGTGCGACGCACCGGTCGAGCGGAACTCCACCGCTTCGCTGTACGCCGCAAACGCCTGCCCCGATTCGACCATCTGCATGTCCATCGCCCTGTTGTAGAAAACGATTTTCCCGGCGATTTTTGCGCGTCCGAGTTTCGCCAGCTCGTCGTAAGACGCAACTTCGATGACATCAGCGGTAATGCCGTTCGCGGGAGTCGCGATGCTGCCGCCGAGGGCGGTGAGCACGATTTTCTGGTCATTGTGCGAGACGAGGCTGCCGTGCTCGACGCCGCGCACCCAGTGCGGCACCATCACGGCCTGGTTCTGCGCATTGAGGCCCCAGTCGCGCAACGTCTTCGTCGTCCACGTCACCGCAAGGCCGGCATTTTTCGATCCCGACAGGCGCGGACCGATATTGTCGGTCAGATGCGAAAGCGTCTCGTAAGCACGCGAGTTCGCCAGCTCATAATCGATGATGCGGTCGGCGTTCGACTGGGCAAAGGCGCTGCCGCTGCACAATACAGCAGCGGCGATTGCAGCGAAGCGCTTATAGCTCCGTATCAATTTGCGCCCTCTGCAGATTGCCCGAGTAGTCGACATAAATCGACTTCCACTCCGAGAACACGTCGATGCCCGCCACGCCGGCCTCGCGATGGCCATTGCCGGTTTCCTTGGTGCCGCCGAACGGCAAATGCACTTCGGCGCCGATCGTCGGCGCGTTCACATAGAAAATGCCGGTGTACATATCGCGCATGGCCGTAAAGGCTTTATTGATGTTCTGCGTATAAATCGACGACGACAGACCATACTTGACGCTGTTGCCGATCTCGATCGCCTCTTCCAGTGAATCGCAACGCATGACCGCGGTGACCGGTCCGAAAATCTCTTCCTGTGCAACGCGCATGGTCGGCTTCACATCGGCGAACACCGTCGGCTCATGGAAGAAGCCTTTCGCATAATCGCCGTCGCGTAATGCGTGCCCGCCGGCCACGAGCCTGGCACCTTCGTCGCTGCCGATCTTCACGTACGACTCGACGGTCTTCAATTGACCCGCCGAGACGTTCGGTCCCATGTCGACGTTCGGATCGAGACCGTTTCCGACGCGCAATTTCTTTGCGCGCGCCGCGAGCTTCTCGACGAATTCATCATAGATCTTATTGTGCGCGACCACGCGCGAGGCCGCAGTACAACGCTGGCCGCTCGTGCCGAACGCGCCCCACAATGCGCCATCGACCGCGAGATCGACGTCGGCATCGTCCATCACCATGATGATGTTCTTGCCGCCCATTTCGAGATGAACGTGCTTGAACGTCGGCGCGCAGGCGACATTGATGTCGCGGCCTACGTCGGTCGATCCCGTAAAAGAAATTACGCGCACTTTGGAGTTGTTGAGCATTGGCTCGCCGACTTCGCGTCCGCCGCCGGTCACGACGTTCCACACGCCTTTCGGCAATCCCGCTTCTTCCAATGCCTCGGCGAGCATGATTACGGACAATGGAGTAAGCGACGCGGGCTTGATGACCACTGTATTGCCGCAAATGAGAGCGGCCATGCCCTTCCACGCCGGAATGGCGATCGGGAAATTCCACGGTGTAATGAGACCGGCGACGCCCAGAGGCATGCGCACGGCCATATTGAACTTGTTGTGCAATTCGGAGGGAGTCGTCACGCCGAAGAGGCGGCGGCCCTCGCCGGCGGCGAGGAAGGCCATGTCGATCGCTTCCTGTACATCGCCCTTCGTCTCGTCGAATACCTTCCCCATCTCCCGCGTCATCTCCCGCGCGATCTTGTCTTTGTCGCGCTTGAGAATGTCGCCGACTTTGAAGAGAAACTCTGCGCGTTTGGGCGCGGGCGTGAGGCGCCACGACTCGTAAGCGCGCGAAGCCGCGTCGACGGCGGCGTTCAAGTCGTCGGCGTTCGACTCCTGGAACGTTCCGACGAGATCATCCTGATTGGCGGGATTGCGATTCTCGAACGTCTTTCCCGACTTCGACTTCACCCACTGGCCGTCAATGTAATTCGAGTACTCGCGCGTCTCGCGCAATTGGTATTTCTGCGCGAAGGTGTTGGTTTCGACTGCGGACATTGTTGCCTCCGGAAGATCTATTTCGTTTTTGCGGATTGCGCGTCGGCGGTTTCGTGCGGCACTTTCGAGCCCATGTCGACCGAGCCGCGGAATTTCGCGCCTTCGGCCACAATGATTTTCGGCGCCTTGATATTGCCGTCGACCGTCGCGCTGGCGACGAGCTCCACGCGGTCATCCGCGGAGACGTCGCCGGTGAGTTTCCCTTCGATCAGGACGTTGCGCGCGTGCACAGTGGCCTCGATGCGCGCCTTCGTGCCGACGCGCAGGTCGGCGGTGAGATTCACCTTGCCGCGCACCGTTCCTTCCACCACGATCGGTTCCGAACCGGTGATCGTCCCTTCGACCGTCACGTTCGGACCGATGAACGAGCCGCCCGGCTGCACGGGCGCGTCGTTGCGCACGGCCGGTTTGGGCGGCGCGACATCCTTGGAGAAGAGAGCCATCGTGTCTGACCTCGCGAAAATCGCGCGGGAGCATAGCACGCAGGTCGCGGATGGCTTCGCCTGCTGTCCCACGAATGGGATCAAATCCCTGGATTAACCACGTCAAAACTTTGGATATTCGAGCGACGGCGGAAAGTGCAAAATCGTGATAAGTCAAGCTGTGCCAATCAGTTCAAAAAGATTGGCATTCACGGTAAAAATCGTGCAAACTGACGCTCCAAATCGGGAGTCATTGCGGCGGAGCCCTTACCGCCGCACGGGTTTAAACAACAGGAGGAGGATTCATGAGAACGTTGTTCCGTCTTTGCAGCCTCGCGCTTGCACTGTCGGTCCTGCTCGCTCCAGCAGGATTCGCACAGACCAATATCAACAATGGAGCTTTGCAGGGAACGGTGACCGACACGAGCGGCGCCGCGCTTCCTGGCGTGACGGTTTCGGTGACGTCACCGGTCCTGATCGGCACGCGCACGGCGGTCACGGAGGCGAACGGGGAGTACCTCATTCCCTTGCTGCCTCCGGGCATCTATCACGCCGATTACTCGCTTTCCGGCGTGAAGTCGCAGGTGCGTGAAGGCATTCGCATCAACGCCACGCAGACCACGCGCATCGACGTGCAGATGTCGCTGGCGGTCTCCGAGACCGTGACGGTCACGGCGAGCCAGATCGTCGTCGACCCGACGCAGACGCAGCAGACGACCAACCTCAAGGAAGATCGCCTGAAATACTCGTCGGTCGGTTCCGCGAACCGCAGCTATCAGAATGCGCTGCAGTCGGTTCCGGAAGCAGTCGGCACCGGCAACGTCAACCTGGCCGGCAACAACATCAACTCGAACACCTTCATGATCGACGGCATCAACGCGCTGACCGACCCGGTCACGCACACGTTTGCCTCGAACATGGCGTTCGACGCGATCCAGGAAGTCAACGTCCTGGCCTTCGGTAAAGACGCTGAGTACCGCTCCTCGGGCGGCACCGTCAACGTCATCACCAAGTCGGGCGGCAACAACTTCTCCGGCAGCCTCGACTATCGCTATTTCGATCCCGACTTTTTCACCTCCACCGGCAAGACCTACGTCGCGGCGCCGACGTTCTTCGGCGGCCCGGTCACCGCAGCACCGGCTCTCCGCTTCAACAAGGCCGCAATTACCGACAAGTCGAAGCAGCCGCAGGCCACCCTGGGCGGCCCGATCATGAAGGACAAGATGTGGTTCTTCGCGAGCGCGCACAATCCGTTCACGAGCCGCGTTGCCGCGAACACGCTCGGTGTGCAGCCGGGTCCGCGCGACTTCAAAGGCTGGAACACGCTCGCCAAGGTGACGTTCACCCCGTGGTCGAACCACACCTTCGCCGCGCGCCATACCAACAGCTACGCCAGGATCGCCAACATCACCCAGCTCGCGACGACCGGAGTCGAGGCCGACGGATTTCAGTCGCAGCACAATAAGAACATGAGCTTGAACTACGACGGCGTGCTCAGCTCGCGCTGGCTCGTCAGCGGCGCGATCTCCCACACGCCGGCCTCGCTCGCGGTTGAACCGATGTCGGGCAACTTCGAATTGATCCGGTTTACGGATCTCGACACCACCATCAATCGCGGCAACTACAACAACGTCCAGGGCCGCAAGAGCCATCGCGACGAGCTCCTGCTCTCGACCACGTATTACCTCGAGAGATTCGGCAGCCACGCCCTCAAGGCTGGTATCGCATTCGACAAGAGCGGCTTCAACAGCTTCAACTACACGACCGGCGATCCGAACACGCTGGCCGGCATGCCGGCGAACATCTGCGCGACGCTCTCGGGCAACGCGAGCGTCAAGTGCGGCGTGACCTACACCGTTCGCGGCGGCGTTCCCGTCAGCGCGACGGTGAGCGTTCGCAACCCGGCCCTCGGCGCCGACGCGAAGCAGCAGGCGTTCTACGTTCAGGACCAGTGGAATCCGATTTCCCAGCTCACGGTCCGCGCCGGTCTTCGTTACGACCACGTCGATTGGGAGTCGTCCAAGCCCGTTCCTGCGTTCGAGCTGCTCCAGCCCCGCGTCGGTCTCGCCTATGACCTCTTCAACAACGGCGGCTCCGTCATCCACGCGTTCGGCGGCAAGATCGTCGACGAGAACCAGCTGACGCTGCCGAACAACCTGAACGTCAGATACAGCGGAAGCGGCCTGTTCACCTTCTGCGCGACCGCGACGACACTGTCGGGCAACCGTTGCGCCGGCAAGGTCGGCACGTTCGTGAACACGTCCAACACCATCTCGCCCGGCGGCTTGGAGGTCGACCCGAATCTCCACGCGCCGTTCAGCAACGAGTACAGCATCGGCTTCACGCAGCGCATCTTCCGCAACACCAGCGTGGACCTCACCGCCGAGAAGCGTACGGGCCACAACCTCTTCGGGATATTCTTCGGCGATGTCGGCCCTGATTACTCGAATCCAGACTTCAGCCACGTGCTCCCGGCCGAAACCTTCACCGCCTGCCCGGGTGGCCGGTGCGGCGTTTTTCAGTCGAAGTATCAGGCGCTCATCGCCAAGGTCGACACCAAGCCGTCGCGCAACTCCGACATCAGCGTCTCCTGGACGCACGGCAAGTCGCAGGGCTCCACCGCCAACGACAACGGGGCCGGCCAGAACGTGTCCGGCGCGTTTGAGGTATACCCGACCACTTCCATCAATTACTACGGCTACACACCGGACGACGCCAAGGACCGCATCAAAGTCAACGGCTACTATCGCCTGCCGTGGGACTTCACCGTCGGTGGATCGTACAACTGGGACAGCGGCACGGCCTTCACGGTTACGAAGACCAACGCCTTCGGCCTCGGTACGGAGTTCCTCGAGCCGCGCGGCTCGCGCCGGTTCCCGCACTTCTCACAGCTCGACCTGCAGCTCCAGAAGGACTTCCAGATCGGACCGGTCAAGGCCGGCATCATCGGCAGCGTCATCAACGTGCTCAACAAAGAGCTCGGTCTGACGATCAACGGCAACGCCGGCTCGCGCGCTTGCTCGACCGCCAACGGTACGACGTGCGACCCATTGAATGGCACCAAACTCTTGATCGATCCGAACCAGCAGAGCGGCCCCAATCGTCTGTCGCCGACGTTCCTCCGCTACACCTCGTTCCAGCGCCCGCGCCGTTACGAAGTGGGAGTGCGTTTCGAGTTCTAGTTGTTCCTCATACCATTACGGGTGACGGGGGCCGGAAGGCCCCCGTTTTTTTGAGGATCGGAAAACCATGACCAAGACATTGCGCCGTTGCATCACCGCTGTGCTCGTGCTGTTTCCGCTATGCGCGCTCGCGCAGACCTACGACTTCCACGCCTGGATCAATTCTCCCGAGGCATACTTCACCACCAACGCCGAACGGGACGAGTGGAAGAAGTCCGTAATCACGCAGACTGACGCCGACCGCTTCATCGCCGAGTATTGGTCGAAGCACGGCGAGCAGTTCAAAAAAGACCTGCACGCTCGCATCGAGCGCGCAGACCAGATGTTCTCGCTGGCGGACGTTCCGGGCGCGAAGACACCGAAAGGACGCGTCTGGATCATGCTCGGCAGCCCGAGCCGTGAACAAACCGACGAGCGCGGCAGCACAGTAGTCCAGGGATTCGACCCGAGGCCGATCGGACAGAACAACAGCGTCGAGCGTGGCGCGATCCAGACGCAGCGCTGGATCTACAAGCACGATCGTCTGCCGAAGGAGATCGCCATCCCCGAGCTCGTCGTGAGTTTCCAAACCGACACCGGACGCGGCAATCAAGTCATCGACAACCTCGGCGTTGTAGAGCCTTTCCTGCGCAAGGTCGCGGAGTATTACGGAAGCCGCGCAGCAACCACGGTCGCGGCAGCCGCTCCCGCGCCGACTGCAACGATGGCCGTCGCGGCGGTTGTGCCGCAGGCCGAGGATCCGCTTTGGAAAGCGGCGGAAGATCTCGGCGGCGCGTTCTTCGATGCCGACTCGTACATCTCGGCGAAAGAGAAGCCGTTCTACGCCGTCAACTTCTATCTCCCGCAGGCCGCGAAGGCATTCGCCGACGTGAAGTCGGTGCTGCTCGTCGGCCTCGTCAAAGATGCCAGCGGAAAACAGGTCGCCGCCGTGCGCGAGCCGGCCCCACTGAAGAATTACGGATCGTCGAGCGACCGCTACATCGATCACTCCTTCCAACTTCCTCCCGGTAAGTACAGCGGCGCGTTCGCGCTCTTCACGCCGGAAGGAACGACGCTGCTCGCCAATCGGCACGCCGACTTCACGGTCCCCGCGCCGACCGAGACGACCGTGTCGCAGCTGCTGCCGAGCGCGCAGGTCGAGTCGTTCGAGAAGCAGCTCGAGCTCGATCCGTTCACGTTCGTCGCTACGAAGTACGCCGTCAAGGGCGATCATCACTTCAGCGCGAAAGACAAGATCTCGTTCTTCACCGTCGTCTCCAACCCCGCGGGCGATCAGAACCCGCAGCTCACGATGGGCGTGAAGATCCTGCGCGACGGCAAAGTGCTGCATCGCCTTCCGCCCGAGCCGGCCTCGCTCACGCAGACCGGCCCGCACACGTTCCTCGTCGGTCCGGCGTTCGACCCCGGCACGTTCGAGCCCGGCCAGTACTCGATCGAAGTGCAGCTGAAGGACCTCAACGCGCCGAAAGAAGCGGACGGCTCGATCAAGAGCTACAACGCGCGCGCGGATTTCAAGGTGGACTGAGCACGGGACACAAGGCTCATGGGCTCATGGGCTCATGGGCTCATGGGCTCATAGGCTCATGGGCTCATGGGCTCATAGGCTCATGGGCTCATGGGCTCATGGGCTCATGGGCTCATGGGCTCATGGGCTCATGGGCTCATGGGCTCATAGGCTCATGGGCTCATGGGCTCATGGGCTCTACTGTGAGCCTATGCGCCTGTGCGCCTATGAGCCCGGGAGTGCCCCCGTTTTCCCCTCCGTCACATCCCCTGGCACATTGCGCGCTAGACTTCGCCGTTCAACGAACGCCCATCCGAGTCGTATGGTGGAGTTGGGATGCGAAGAAAAGCAGTTGCGCTCGTCATCGCCGCGGCCGTGCTCGCGTGCAAGGGACGAAGCTCAAAAAACACACAGTACAAAACCGAAAAAGTCGATCGCGGCAACATCACGATGACCGTGACGGCCACCGGCACGGTGTCTGCCGTGAAGACCGTGCAGATCGGCAGTCAGGTGTCGGGCATGATCTCGCGCCTCTACGCCGACTTCAACAGCCGCGTGAAGAAGGGACAGCTCCTCGCCGAGCTCGATCCGACGCCGTTCGAGCAGCAGGTCGAACAGCGGCGCGCCGACGTCACGCGCGCGCAGGTGCAGACCGAGGACGCGCGCATCAAGTATGACCGTCAGCGGCGGCTCTCCGCCGCGGGTCTCGCTCCGCAGGCCGACGTCGATGCAGCGAAGGCGACGTACGACGGCGCGCGCGCGCAGACCACGCAGGCGCAAGCCGCGCTGAGCCAGTCCAACACGAATCTGCGCTACACGAAAATCACGTCGCCGACCGACGGCATCGTCGTCGACAAACAGTACGAAGTCGGACAGACGGTCGCCGCGTCGTTCCAGGCGCCGACGCTCTTCGAGATCGCGCAGGACCTGACGAAGATGCAGATCCAGGCCGACGTCGATCAGTCCGACATCGGCCGCGTGAAGGTCGGACAGTTCGCGCGCTTCACCGTCGACGCGTATCCGGAAGAAGAATTCCGCGGACGCATCGCGCAGATCCGCTACAACGCGCAGGTCAATCAGAACGTCGTCACCTATCCCGTGATCATCGAAGTCGCGAATCCGGAAGAACGTTTGCGTCCGAAGATGACGGCGAACGTGACGATCGACGTCGCGACCGTACGCGACGTGCTGCGCGTGCAGAACGCCGCGCTGCGATTCAAACCGCCGACCGAAGAAGGCGCCCCCGCGGCGACGACGTCGACCGGCGGCGACGCGATGCGCCGCATGGCGCAGAGCGGACAGCAGAGCGGTCCCGCCGGCGCCGCGAGCCAGTTCCCGCGCGGACGCCGCGGACGCGGAGGCGCGAACGCGCCGAAGATGCAGACCGTGTACGTGCAGACCGGCACGGGCAAAGAGCAAAAACTGACGCCTGTCGAGATCCGCACCGGCATCTCCGACGGACGCTTCACCGAAGTGGTGTCCGGCAATCTCAAGCCGGGCGACAACGTCGTCGTCGGACTCGCGACCTCGAAAGTCGAGAGCGCGGCGCCGATGGGCGGCGGCGGAGGCGGTGCGCGTCCGGGCGGCGGCGGCCGGAGAGGCTAGCCCGTGGCGAAGCCCAACTTCAATGGTCCGAAGGCAGTCATCGAGATCCGTGACCTCGTCAAGATCTACCATCTCGGCGAGGTCGACGTTCGCGCGCTCGACGGCGTCGACCTCACCGTCAACGAAGGGGAGTTCGTCGCCATCATGGGTCCGTCCGGCTCCGGAAAGTCGACGCTGATGAACATCATCGGCTGCCTCGACCGCCCGACCAGCGGCACGTACGTCCTCGACGCCAAAGACGTCTCGCGCATGAGCCGCGATCAGCGCGCGATCATTCGCAACGCGAAGATCGGCTTCGTGTTTCAAAGCTTCAATCTCCTCGCACGCACGTCCGCGCTGGAGAACGTCGAGCTGCCGCTGCTCTACGCCGACTTCGACGGCTCGACTCGCGATCGCAAGCAGGCCGCGCGCGACGCGCTGCATCGCGTCGGACTCGAAGGACGCGAGGCGAATCATCCGTCGCAACTCTCGGGCGGACAGCAGCAGCGCGTCGCGATCGCGCGCGCGCTCGTCACCAGTCCCGCGATCGTCCTCGCCGACGAGCCGACCGGCAACCTCGACTCGCGCACGTCCCTCGAGATCATGGGCATCTTCCAGGACCTGAACGACAGCGGAAAAACGATCGTGCTCATCACGCACGAGCCCGACATCGCGCGCCACGCGAAGCGGATCGTGCACGTGCGCGACGGAAAGATTCAGCAGGACGAGCGGATCATGCAGGATCGAATCGCAAGGAAGGGAATTGAAGCACCGATTGCACCGGTAGCTAGATAGGACGAATAGGACTGATAGGACAGATGGGACGAATAGGAAATCATAGGATGTCCTATCAGTCCTATCAGTCCTATATGTCCTATTCGTCCTATCAGTCCTAGGAGACCATCATGCGCAATTCCATCGTTCGCCTCGGCAACATCACCGTCGTCGGCTTGAAATCGATCGCGCGGAACAAGATGCGCTCGCTGCTCACCGCGCTCGGCATCGTCATCGGCGTCGCATGCGTCATCGTCTCCGTCGCCATCGGCGCGGGCGTCGCGCAGTCGGTCTCCGAGATGATCAACTCCCTCGGATCGAACTTCATCATGGTCATGCCCGGCACGTCGACGCAGAGCGGCGCGCGCATGTTCACCGGCAACTCCACGCTCACCGAGGAAGACGCGGAAGCGATCAAACGCGAGGCGCCGGCGGTGGGATACGTCTCCCCGAACACGCGCACCGCGGCGCAAGTCATCGCGGGAGAGTTGAACTGGTCGACGTCGATTCAGGGCGTCGGCGTCGAGTGGCCGAACATCCGCTCGTGGAACATCGACGAGGGCTCGTTTTTCACGGAGGGCGACGTGCGCTCCGGCGCGAAAGTCGCCGTCCTCGGCAAAACCGTCGCCGACAATCTCTTTCCCAGCGGCGGCGCGGTCGGCTCGATCGTGCGCATCAAGAATGTGCCGTTCAAAGTCGTCGGCGTGCTCGAGAAAAAAGGCGGCAGCATGATGGGCTCCGATCAGGACGACCTCATCATCGCGCCGTATACGACGGTGATGAAGCGCCTCAGCGGACAAAGCAAGATCGGCATGATCATCGTCTCCGCCGCGTCCGCGGAACAGGTGCAGGACGCGATGGATCAGATGGACGCGCTCCTGCGGCAGCGGCATCGCATCCCGCCGGGCGGCGACGCCGACTTCATGATGCGCTCGCAGGAAGAGATGGCGCAGGCCAACGCACAGCAGGTCGGACTGATGCGCAACCTCCTCCTCGGCATCGCCATCGTGTCGCTAGCAGTCGGAGGCATCGGCATCATGAACATCATGCTCGTCAGCGTCACCGAGCGCACGCGCGAGATCGGCATCCGCATGGCCATCGGCGCGCGCGGCCGCCACGTGCTGCTGCAGTTCCTGTTCGAAGCCGTCACACTCTCGGTCCTCGGCGGATTGTTAGGCGTGCTCTTCGGTGTCGGCGTGGCCAAGCTGATCGAGCGCGTCATCAAGTGGCCGATCGTCATCAGTCCGCAGGCGATCATCGTCGCGTTCGTCGTCGCCGCGACGATCGGAATCTTCTTCGGCTTCTACCCGGCGCGCAAAGCCTCGAAGCTCGACCCGATCGACGCGCTGCGATACGAGTAGTTGCAGTCGCGGTTGCGCAGTCGCTCGGTTGCGCGGTTGCGCAGCGGTTCCTGAGCAGGCGCATAGGCCACGGGCTTCTGAGCCTCTGCCGCGCGACCGCGTGACCGCGCAACCGCTTGCAACCCCAACGGAATACCCCTCGCTCCCGTAACATTACGGTGCACGCATGAGGGGATCTCACGGTTGGGCAGAAGTGTCTCGCGAACGCAAGCGGGACATCATCGAGGCGATCGTCGCGAATAAACCGACGCGCGGACCGGTGCACGCCGAGCTCGACCTCACCGACCGCTGCAACGTCGCCTGCTACTTCTGCAATCAGCAGGACCTGCGGACGAAGGACTCGATTCCTCTCCCGAGGCTGACCGATCTCATCGACGAGCTGGCTGAAGGCGGATTGAAGTCCGTTCGCCTCTCCGGCGGCGGCGATCCGCTGTTTCATCGCGACGTCCTCAACGTCATGGATCATCTCGCGTCGCGCAACGTCATCATCGACAACGTGACGACGAACGGCGTCGCGCTGACGAACGACGTCGCGACGCGGCTCGTGAACGGCAAAGCGCGCGAAGTCATCTTCTCGCTCAATGCCGTCGACGCCGCCGACTACGCGCGCATGATGCAGGTGAAGCCGGCGCTGTTCGACAAGGTGCTGGCCAACATCCGCAACCTCGTCGCCGCGCGCGGCGACTCAATCTATCCGTCGATCGTCGTGCAGTTCCTCATCGACCGGAAGAACGTCAACCGCATCGTCGACATGTACGAGCTCGGACGCTCGCTGCATCCCGACCGCATCGCCATCAACGCCGTGCTCGAGATTCCGTTCGAGCGCATCGATCGCTCGGTGATTCTGCATCTCGAAGACAACCTAGTCGCCGAGCCGCAGATCGAAGAGATCCTCCGCCGCGACAAAGAAGAGCGCCTGCTGCAGATCGACTTTCCGTATCCGCAGTGGAACGAGATGCTGCAGCGCACGCGCGACCGCGTCGGCACCGTGCCGCACAACAACTTTCCGGTGGCGAAGTCGTTCAAAGGCGAGAACGGCGGCTGCTTCTTCGCCTGGTACAGCGCGGCGATCACCGGCAACGGCGACATCCGTCCGTGCTGCCTGCTCCTCAATCCGACCGTGAAGCCGCTCGGCAACGTGAACGACAAGCCGAAGTTCGCCGATCACTGGAACGGTCCCGAGTTCCAGCTGATGCGCGACGAGATGCGCGAAGTGCTGCTGATGAAGAGCAGGAAGCCGTACACGCCGCAGCGCTTCAAGATCCTGAAGGAACAGTGCGTCGCCCCGCACATGTGCTATCTCAAGACGATGTACTTCCAGGGCGACGAAGAGTTCTACGCGGAGCTCGACACCGCGTTGACGAAGATGCGCGAGAAAGAAATCCGCTACGTCTTCGGCAACAACACCAAGCGCAAGCGCGCGATCGAGTTGTACGTGCAGGAACACCCGCGCGCAAAGCGCGCCTGGGACTGGTTCCGCGAGAACACGCGTCCCGCGCGCGTCTTCCTCAAGCAGCGACTGGGCGTGGACCTGACGGACGCGGTTTAGTCCTTTTTGGACTGCGGTGGCTTCGCCGCCGCTTTTTCACACCGTATACAAAAGCGGCGGCGAAGCCGCCGCAGTCCAAAGAAACTTACTCCTCGACGTACGCGCTCTTGCGCGTCGAGTCCACCCAGAGGTAGACGCACAATCCCACGAACAACACGAGCGAGACGAGCTCGGATGCGGTTTGATTGTCGTAGAAAAATGTCCGGAGCCGTTCGACCTCGAACGTCGGCTTGTACCACTTGAACAGACGTAACGAGGCGCCCAGAACTCCACCCAGTGCGCCACCCGCCATGAGTCCCGAGGCAATGATCACGCCTCGCTCGCGGATCGTGCGGCCTCTGGCGCCGCCTTCGCGCTCCGATCGTTTCTGAACCAGATGCGAGAGAAAACCGCCCACCAGCGCCGGCGTGTTGAGATTGAGCGGAAGATACATCCCCAGCGCGAAGATCAACGCGGGAACGCCGAGCATCTCCATGGCAATGGTGATCAACGCGCCGGCGAGGAACAGGATGTAGGCGATCGGCTGGCGATTCATGAATCCCTGCACGAGCGCCTTCATGATTGACGCTTGCGGGGCCTCTAGCACGGGACGCGTGTCGCCCGGCGCCATTTCGCCGAACTGGTAGACCTTCGCGAGCATGACGATCGTCAAGCCCACGGCGAGCGCCGCCGCGATCACGCCGTAGAACTTCACCTTTTCCTGCGCCGCAGGCGTGGAGCCGAGCCAGTATCCGGTCTTGAGATCGGTAATCGTCTGGCCGGAAACCGACAGCGCGGTGCACACCATGCCCGCGATCGCCATCACGAAAAACATTCCTGTCGTCCCGGAAAGACCGAATTGCAGCAGCACGACCGACGAGATGATGATCGTGAGCATGGTCATGCCCGATACCGGATTGCGTGCGGTCGTGGCGATCGCGTTCGCCGCGACGGACGTGAAGAAGAACGAGAACAGCAGCGTGAGGAGCAGGCCGAGCGCCAGCACCACGGCCGATGGCCGGAGCGTGCCGAAGAAGATCGCGACGCCGAGCGCGCCGAGAATCACGCCCATGAGAATGGTCATGATCGAGATGTCGCGGTCGGTGCGGTCGTTGTGCAGATGATGATCCGATTTGAACGCACGCGCGGCGATGCTGAACGAGCCGTAAATCACGCGCAGCGACTTGATGATTCCGAAAATGCCTGCAGTGGCGATTGCGCCGACACCGACGTAGCGCACGTAGTTGCGGAGAATCTGCGCGGCGCTCATTTCACCGATCGGAATGTCGCCCGGATAGACGGCGCCCGGCACGTGTTGGCCGATCATGAAAATCAAGGGAACGAGGGCAAAGTTTGCCACGATGCCGCCCGCAACCAGGATCATCGACGAGCGCAACCCCATGACGTATCCGAGTCCCAAAATGAACGGTGTGGCATCGAAGCCGACCACGATTTTCGTTTTGTCGGCGAGCTTCTTCATGAACGCGATGAATTGGAAGTTGAGGTTCTCGCGCCAAATGAGGAACGTGCCGACCGTGAACTCGTAGACAGCGGCGATGCCGGTCGCCTGCAGCAGCAGCTTCGCCTGCGAGCCGCCTTTCTCTCCCGTCACGATCACTTCCGTAATCGCGGTCGCCTCGGGATACGGGAGCTGCCCGTGCATCTCGCGTACGAAGTAACGGCGCAGAGGAATGAGAAACAACACGCCGAGGCAGCCGCCGGACAGGCAGATGAAAATGGTCTGCACCGGATGTGGATTCAGGTTTAGCGAGTAGAGCGCGGGAAGGGTGAAGATCGCGCCGGCGACGACTGAACCCGCCGCGCCGCCGACACTGGTAATGATCACGTTCTCGAGCACCGTCGAGCGCCGCGCGTACAAGCGCGCGAGACCAATGGCGAGAATGGCGATCGGAATCGCCGCCTCCATCACCTGCCCGACCTTCAGCCCCGAATACGCCGACGCGACGGTGAAGATGATGCAGAGAAATAATCCCCATCCGATCGCGCGGCCCGTCGCCTCCGGCGGCGCCTGCTCGGCCGGAACCATCGGCATGTACTCCTCGTTTTCCTTCAGCGGAAGGTAGGCGTTCTCGGGGAGGGACTTCGATTCCGCGGCTGCTTCCATTCGCAATCTCCGTTCAACGCGATTTGGACCGGCGGCTATGGTCTCATGAAGGCTCAAAGGCGCAGAGGCTCAAAGGCTCAAAGTGGGCCACCACAGTCCACGTTGCTCGCGGCTGGGCGGTGGGCCACTTTGAGCCTCTGCGCCCTTGAGCCTCTGCGCCCCTCACACACTCCACTTCAAAATCTGATCGATCGTACGGTACGACACCGCGTGATACATCGGTCGCGCTTTCGCGTAGATCGCGCGCGCACGTGCGAGTCCTTCCGGTGTCTCGGCAAGCTTTTGGTACAGCGGCTTGAGGAACTTGCGGCGTCCCTGCCGCAGGAGAAAGCGCTCCAGCGCAGGGTACGCGGCCTCGTATTGGTGATCGATTGCCTGCAGCAGCCACTCATGGAGGATCTCGGAGTTCCCGCTGTCGGTGAAGTGGAACGTGGCGTCGAGCCCGGACATCTGCTCGCGCGTGAGCGTCTTCGGGAGATGGCGGAGGAAGTGGATCCATTCGTGCGTCGACCACTGCTTCGTCGCGAGCTTCGACGCCGGCGTGCCGCTCTCGAATGCGCGCACCTGCTCTTCGACTTTCACGAACGCGTCGGAGTGGATCTTCGGGCAATTCGGCGGGATTCCCGGTCCATTGACCCACTGATCAATGTTGATGGTCGCGTCAAGTTGAGGGAAGCGCGCGTTCAGCACATCGAGGAAGCCCCGTGTCGTCATCGACTGGAAGGCATGCTGGTCGAAGTACTCGCGCAGGAACGCGTCCCACGGCTCGCGGCCGACGGTCTCTTCGGCGAGGCGCAGGAAGGAGTAGCCCTTCTCGTACGGCAGCTTCGTCGCGGCGTCGTCGGGGTCGCGCCCTTCGAGATCGCCGACGAGATGCGTGTCGCGCGGCGGGAGCTCGGCGACGGTGGCGACGAGATCCTGATAACCGAGGAGCGCGAGCATCTCGGAGTAATCGCGGCCGGCGATCGCCTCCATGATGCGGCGCTCGAAGTAGACGGTGAATCCCTCGTTGAGCCAGAAGTCGTTCCATGTCGCGTTTGTGACGAGATTGCCGGACCACGAGTGCGCGAGCTCATGCGCGACGAGGCTCACCAGCGAGCGGTCGCCCGCGAGGATCGTCGGCGTCGCGAACGTGAGCCGCGGATTCTCCATCCCGCCGAACGGAAAGCTCGGCGGCAGCACGAGCACGTCGTACTCCCCCCAGCGATATGGCCCGTACAACTTCTCCGCGGCCTCGATCATCTTCGGCGTGTCGGCGAGCTCGTACGCCGACGCTTCGATCATCGGCTTCTCCGCGTACACGCCGCTGTTGTCGCTGAACCGGCGAAACGCGAGATCGCCGACCGACAGCGCGAGCAGGTACGACGGAATCGGCTGCGGCATGTGGAAGTGATACACGCCGCTGTCGTTCGCCTCGACCGGATTCTCCGCGCTCATCACCGCCATGAGCTCCTTCGGAACGCGGACCGTCGCCGAGTACGTCATGCGAATGCCCGGCGAGTCCTGGCAGGGCACCCACGTGCGCGCGAGGATCGCCTGCGACTGCGTGAAGAGAAACGGATGCTTGCCGCCCGCGGTCTGCGCCGGCGCGAGCCACTGCACGGCCGCCGCGTCCGGCGAGGTCTCGTAATGGATCGACACGACCTCGGTGTCTTCGTCGACGTCGATCGTCAGCGCGCGTCCGAGGAATGGTGTTTCGTCGCCGAGCGCGAACGTCGCCTCGCCGCCGCCGTCGATGTTGATCCGGTCGATCGTGAGTCCGTGCGTGTCGAGCACGAGCCGGCGCGCTTCAGGCGTCTTCTCGAAGCGAACCTCGGCGATGCCGCGCAGCACGCGCCGCTCGAAGTCGACCTCGAGATTCAACGCGATGTGGCGCACCACCGCCTCGTCGGGACGTGCGAACGAATGAACGTCTCTCATGGGGGTAGCATATCGTTCTCTTTATCCCGCGCGCAGACGCGGGATCTCGGATGGCACTGAAACGATTCATCCGCATGGATGAGACCCGGTGGAACCAGAGATCCCGCGTCTACGCGCGGGATAAACTTCACTGCGAATGGCCTGCGACCACAAGGGCGGACCGGAGCTGATCGAGATGGCGGAGCAACATCTCCGTGAACTCGGGCGCGCGCCGGAGCCGGGCATGCGCTTTCGCTGGTCGGAGAACCTCGACGAAGGCATGTGGGCCTCGGTGATCGTGGAGATCGAGCGCCGCGGCGACGCGTGGATCATCACGCGCATCGATCGCAGGCGCGAGCCGCTCGACGAGGCGGAGTGCGGCTTCCGATCACTCGCGTAATCGATACGTGAGCGATCGCTGATCCGCGCGGACCAACTCGAATGCGCGCGACGGCGTGAATCCCGCGTCGGGTTTGACGACGAAGTACTGCGCGCCGAATGAGCGCAGCAACACTGCGAGCAGATCGGGCTTTTGCAAATACGGCAGCACGAGCGGGTAGCGATAGCGCCCGAACCAGTTGCCGACGAAACGGCCGCGCGCGTAGTACGCGGCGTTCTCGCCGTCGAGCACGTACACGCTGTGTTGCGGGTCGATCGCGCGCAGCGCGGCGTACGGCCAGGATTTTCGCGCGAGATACGCATCGCGCTGCGCGCTCGTGCGCACGAGCGGGCCTTCACGCTGGAGCTCTCGAACGTTCCAGCGCATCACCGGGAGAAGGAGCACGATCGACGCGATGACGATCGCTGTCTTTTTCACGCGCTGCGGAATCGCGGACGCGACGCAGACCGCGAGCAGCGGGATGACGATGAGCAGAAACCGCGAGTCGAGCCGCCAGCAGACGAGGATGTACGACAGCGCACCGATGAACAGGATGCGCAGGCGTTTGTCGACGTACGCGCCGATCGCCGCGAACGGAGCGAGCGCAAGGATCCACGGACGGACATTGATGAAGAAGTTGCGGTAGATCCATTCGCGCAGCTCGGGCGGGTGGAAGTAATCCGCGGTCTGCAGCGACGAGGAGAGATCGAGGCCCCAGTCGTTCGCGCCGAAATACGGAAAGACCGGATTGCCGGTGAGCGCCGTGATGCGGATGTACCACGGCGCGGCGACGACGAGCACGCCGAGAACATAGAGGGCGATCGCGCGAAACTTGCGCAGCGCGAGGAGCGCGATGCCGAAGAACGCGACGAAGAAGAGTCCGTGATACTTCGTCGCCGCGGCCATGCCGGCGAACGCGCCGACGAGGAACAGCCAACCGCGATGTTCGGTCTCGCGCCAGCGCATCCACGCGACGAACGCGAGCGTCACCGCGAGCGTCAGTCCGCATTCGACGTGCGCGACGGACGCCGCCTCGTTCACCCGCGGAACCGCGAACCAGATCGCCATCCCGAAGAGCGCGCGCGGACCGTCGACGAGGGATGCAATCGCGAACGCGATCGCGACGAAGCAAAGCCACTGCGTGAGCTGCGCCGTCAAATCGTCCGACACGAGCAGCGCAGCGGAGAACACGACTTCGTTCAGCTGCGGGAACACCGGAAAGCGCAGATTGTCCGCGTACACGAGCGCGCCCGCGTTCGCAAACAAACGCGCATAGGGCAAGTGGTACATGGTCTCGTCGTAAGCCGAAGGCGGATAAAGCGCGCGGAGGAAGGGAAGGATTTGGACTGCGGCGGCTACGCCGCCGCTTTTCCACACCGCTTTTGAAAGCGGCGGCGCAGCCGCCGCGGTCCAAAGGAGAGCCATCACGGCGAGCAACACGAACACTGCGATGCGGGTGAGCATCCCAAGCGCAGCAACCACGAACAAAACCTGCGCGAACGCGCAGAGCCCCACCCCCAACGCCACGGCGCCACCCACTCCAGGCAAACGGGCCGTCAGCGCGCGGCCGGTGCCGTAGCAGAGTGCCGCGAAGATCGCGATCTCGATCGCATGTATGAGGACGATCAGCCTTCGTCTCCTGTGGAGCGGCGGCCGCTCCCGGCCGCCGAATTCTCGCGAGGGCCGACGGCCGAAGCGGCCGCCGCTCCACTCGCCAGGGCGCAATTGTCGCGCAGGTCAGAACCCCGGCAGGAGCACATCCAGCATGCGTTCCGGATTTTTGACGTCGGCGAGGACGATCAGCCTTCGTCTCCTGTGGAGCGGCGGCCGCTCCCGGCCGCCGAATTCTCGCGAGAGCCGGCGGCCGAAGCGGCCGCCGCTCCACTCACCAGGGCGCAATTGTCGCGCAGGTCAGAACCCCGGCAGGAGCACATCCAGCAGGCGTTCCGGATTTTTGACGTCGGGCAGCGACGCGATCTCGCCGCGCCGCATGCGCGCCGCGTGCGCGTACAGCATCAGCTCCGCTTTCTCGAAGTCGCGCGCCGCCTTCGCAAGCAGATCATCCGCGACTTCTTTTTTGCGGCGCAGCGAAGCGACGCCCGCGCGCAACGCGGTCGCGAACGGCAGCGACCACGCGACGCCTTCCTTCTCGATCGCCGCCGCATCGCGCTCCGCGACCTCGGTCAGCCCGCGATCGCCGCCGCCCTTCGCCGCCGCGAGCGCGGTGCGTCCGCGCAGATGCAGTCCTTCGATGCGAATGAACTGCACGCGCAGCAGGAACGACTCCTTCATCTTCGGCCAGCGCTCTTCGACGCGCCGCCACGCCGACGCCCAGTTGCCGTTGTACAAGTCGATCTGATTTTCGGCGAGCATCTCGAGGTAGTGCTGCAGGTGAAATCCGTGCAGCGTCCAGCGGTCCATCACCTGCCGCAACGCACGATGTCCCGCCTCCGGCTCGTCATTCGCGAGATACACGATTCCGGGACGGCACACCGGATCGATGCCCGCGTACAAATCGCCGCGCTCCTCCGCTTCGCGCAGGCGCTGCGGCACGCGTTGCGCGAGCTGCGCCATCTCGCCGAGGTACGTCAGTGACGAGAGCGCGTAATTCACCGTCGTGCTGATCTCCCACGTCACGCCGGTGCAGCGCTCGCGAAGAATTTCGCTGGCCTCTTCCGCCTTCTCGAACGCGTCCCGGAAATGGCCGAGGTAATAGCTCTCCAGCGAGCGCGCCATCGCGGCCATTCCGAGCGCGTGCGGCTGCGCGACCTGCCGCGCGCTGCGCTCTGCTTTCGACACGAGTTTCTCCGTCCGCTTCCTCCCCTTCTCGCCATTCGTCGACGAAAACGCCGCCTCGGTCGCCAGCGCGCGCGCAATGCGATACGGCTCGCCGACGCGCAGCGCCTCGCGCAAGTGGATCGGCTGAAAGTACGCGGAGCGGATGTTGTCGATGCGCGCGAGCCCGGTGACGACGGCCCACAGCACGTCGATGCGCGTCAGCTCCGACTGCGGGATCAGTTCTTCCGCGCGGTCTTTGTGTTTCAGTCCGCGCAGTTTCAAACGGAGACGTCCCATCAGGATGCCGATGACCGCCGCGCGCGGCGTCGCCGGAATCTTCAGGCCGATCGACGCGAGGACGTTCTTGATCACGCCGAGGCCCTCGTCGACGTGGCCGGCGCGCAGCAGACCTTCCGACGCGCGGCGCATGAGCTCGAGCCGCGTCGCCGGATCGGCGTTTTTCGCAGCGTGAAAATAGTACGGTGCGGCGTCGGCGCCGCGTCCCGCGTTCGCGAGCGCGTCGCCGAGCTTCGTCAGCAACTCCGGCCGCGGCTCGCCGCCTTCGAGGCCGAGCGCCATGCCGAAGAAATGCGCGGCGTTCTCGAACGCGAGCGCCTTGTTCGCGCGTTCCGCGGCGTCGAGCGCGTGCACCGCCGCTTTCGCGGGCTCGCCGCCGCCGAGGTAGTGAACGGCGAGCACCTCGGGATCGCCGGCGCCGTGCTCTTCGAGCGTGCGTGCGATCGTGAGATGCAACGTGCGCCGCCGCTCCGCGGTGAGCGCGTGCACGATCGCCTCGCGAATGCGATCGTGGTAGACGTCGACTTCGTCGCGCCCGCTGCGCACGCGCGTGCGCAGCAGATGATCGGCGCGCAGCCGCGCGAGCATTGCCTCATCGTCCGCGCGCAGATTCGCGGCGGCATTCGCGGCCGTCGTCACGATCGGACGTCCGGCGACGGAAACGATCTCCAGCAGATCGCGCGCGACTTCGGGCAGCAGTCCGACGCGCGCGCGAATCAGCTTGTCGAGCACCGCGCCGCTTCCTTCGACGTCCGCGGCGACAACGCCGGTCGCCTCGGAGAATCGCGCCAGCTCGACGATGAAGAACGGACTCCCCCCGCCTTCTTTCGCGATCGACTCGACGCGATCGAAGCTTTCGCTCGCATCGGGCAAGAGCAGCGAGCGCGCGAGGTTGCGCGCCTCGGCCGCCGTCAGCTCGCCGATTTCGATCTCGCGCAGGTCGCCGAGCGCGCCTTCGGTCTCGCGCAGTTTCTTCAGCTCGATGAGCATCGGACTCGTTTCCGCTTCCTCGGTGCGATGACACGCGACGAGCAAGAGCGGCGGCGCATCGGGCGGCCGCAGCAACTCGGCCAGCAGCGCCGCGCTGTCGCGATCGCCCCACTGCACGTCGTCGAGAAAAAGGATGACGCGATGCTCGTCGGTCATGCGCGACATCAATTCGCGCAATGCAGCGAATGCGCGGCGCCGCAACTCGACCGAGTCCGGAATCTCCAGCGCCTTGCGCCGCGCCTTCTGCACCGGCGCAATCTCCTGCAGCACGGGAAAGAGTCGTGCGAGCGTCGCGACGTCCGTCGGCAACAGCGCTTTCGCCTCGAGCGTCGTCACGCGACGCAGGTAGCGCGCGAGATCGTCGATCAGACTGTCGACCGCTTTGTACGGCACCGACTCCTGCTCGTACGAGCGCCCGCTGAAGACGACGATCGACGGATCCTGATGTTGCGCCTCGTGCAGAAACGCGCGCACGAGCGCGGTCTTGCCCATGCCCGACTTGCCGCGCACGAGCACCGTCACCGGCGTGTTGCGCTCCGTTGCTTCGAGCGCGGCCTCGAGTTGCTTCAATTCCGCGCCGCGTCCGATGAACGGCGTCTCGCGCGGACGCATGAGCGTGATCGCGGACGCGCGCTGGCGCTCCTGCTGATCGATGACGCGCGTCACGATGTCGCGCGCGGTCGGGCGATCGTCCGGCGTGCGCCGCAGCAGATCGATCGACAACTTGCTGAGGTCCTCGGGGATCGATCGCATGAGGCCCAGCGGAAACTGCGGATCGGTCGTCCGCTTCTGCATCAGCATCGAATAGAAGTTGCCGGTGAACGGCAGCGTGCCGGTCAGCGCCTCGTACAGCATCACGCCGATCGCGTAGCAATCGCTCGCTTCGCTCGCCGGCAGATCGGCGATCTGTTCGGGAGCCATGTACGCGGGCGTTCCGCCGAACGTGACTTTCTTGTCGAAGCCCGCGACGTCGGTGGCCAGCCCGAAGTCGAGAACGACGACGCGTCCCGCCGGCGTGATGAGCACGTTCGACGGTTTCAAATCGCGATGCAGCTTGCCGGCGTCATGCAGCGAGGCGACGCCTTCGCCGAGCTGGCGCAGCGTGCGGCGCAGTTGCTTGTAGTCGATCGCGGCCGCCTCGATCGCCGGCGGCTCCCGCGGCGGCGTGTCGATCTTCGGCGTCTTCTGCAGATCGAGCATCTCCAGCCCGGCGTCGCTGATGATCGTCGAGCGCTCGGTCGTTTCGTCGTCGTACTGCGATGCCGCGGCGCTGCGCCCGCGGATCGATTGCAGGAAGTCGACGCCGTCGACGAGCTCCATCGTGAAGAACCACTCGTCGCCTTCGCCGACCAGCTCGTACAAGCGGACGAGGTTCGGATGCACGACGTCCGCGAGCGCGCGAAACTCGCTCTTGAGCCGATAGATCGCCGACGCATCCGTGCCGAGGAGTTTTTTCAGCGCGACGACGTGCCCGCGCTCGCGATCGAAGGCTTCGTAGACAACACCCATGCCTCCGGCGCCGATCCGCCGCTGAATGGTGAAACGCCCACTGGCAAGAACTCCCGGCTCGGACATGCGAACCCGCGCGATTATCTCATTCACCGTCCATAGTGACGGTGCAGGGCGTTTCGTTACACGTCCTTGTGGCGACCGCTGCCCTCAGCGGTCGCAGCGGCGCGAGAGCGCCACTTGCGCCGCCATGGGGCGGCGCTATGACCGCTGAGGCAGCGGTCACCACAACCGAAACGTTTCAAGATTGACGTTCCCAGGCTACTTCACGCGCACCGCGACGAACGTCATGTCGTCGTCGAGCGGGCGCGCGCCGCGCCACGACTCGCTGAACGCGACCAGCTCGCCGATCAGCTCGCGGGCGGTCTTCGCCGCGGAGCGCTCCAGCTGCGTGAGCACGCGGTCGTAGCCGACCATCTCGCCGTCTTCGTTGCGCAGCTCGGGGAGTCCGTCGCTCATGAACACGACGAAGTCGCCGCTCGCCAGCGGCACTTCGATTTGCCGGTACGGATAGTCGACGGTGCAGAGGGGCGAGCCGGGGAGATCGAGGCACTCGATCTTGTGATCGGCGCGGCAGACGTAGACCGGCGGCATGCCCGCGGCGGCGACGAGCATCTGCGTGTGATCGAAGCGCGCCAGCGTGAGCGACATCGCGACGCGCCGCAGGTTCATCCGCCGCAGGGCACGGCTCGTCTCCGTCAATTCGCGGGCGAGGTTTTCGCCGGACAGTCCGCCGAACAGCGCCTTCGTCGCCGTCACCATCGTGCCGGCGCGCATGCCGTGTCCGGTGGCGTCGCCGATCGCAAGCAGCAGCGCGTCCTCATTCACGGCGAAGTCGTAGTAATCGCCTCCCACCTCGGATGCGGTCGCGATCCACGTCGCGATGTCGAGCCGCGCGTGCTCCGGAATCTCGCGCGGCAGCATCGACATCTGCAGCGCGCGCGCTTCTTCGAGCTCGCTCGTCTTGCGCTGGTACTCCGCTTCCAGCAGCTTGCGCTGCATCAGTTGCTGTTGCGCGCGCGCGAACTCGCGCGAGAGGTAGAGCGACATCGTGGCGATCAACACGACCATCGACGTGAACGCGATGTAGTTGCCGCCGGGGAGAAACTTCGGCGCGAGGATGCCGAGGTTGCGGAGGAGAGCGAGCGTGAACGCGAGAGCGAGCGTGAGCACGCCGACGCCGATGAGCTGTGCGCCCTTCGACCAGGCCGTCAGCACGACGCGCCCGAGCTCGACGCAGCTCAGCAGCATGAACACGAACACGAACGGCAGCGCGCGATACGTGTCGAACATCGTCCAGACCGCGATCGGCAGCGCAATCACCACCATCACGCGCAACACGCGCTTCGCGTGGCGCCACGGAAAGAGTCCGTACACGAAGCGCACTCCGAAGAGTCCGAACAGCAGGCCGCCGATGTTCATCGCCGGCTCGGAGACAAGCATGAAGCGGGGATTCGTCGTCAGCGGCTTGTAGAAGAGGAAGAACGCGAGCAGCGCGTTCGTGAAGCAGAGTCCCGCGAACCAGAGATGATCGATGGCGTCGCGCTGAAATACCCAGTGGCAGAAATGGAGGAGCCCGAACGACAGAAACACCGCGGTAAAGAACCAGACCGGGAAGGACGCCTGGCGATTGGCCGCGATGTTGACGCGATGCACCGAATCGGCGAGCCCGATGCGCGTGACGAATCCGGAGTGCCAGCCGACGCGCGACAGGCGCTCGTAAAGAGGATTCGTGTAATGAACGGCGAGCTCGTGCCGTCCGGCGCGCTCGAAGCGGAGCTGCACCGGCGCTTCTTCATGCGCGCGCACTCCGAGGCGATCTCCATCCAGATAGAGATCGGCGGTGCCGAGAGTGCGAATGTCGAGAGCGAGAGGCAGCGTGACGATTTCGTTCGGAACGTCCAGCGTCAGGGAAAACCAGCCGTCGCCCGTCCACTCCGGCGGAATCCGATGCGTCGGCAGGACCGTGCTCATCGCGACCGGCGGCGTCGCGCGAAACTCCCAGATCAGCGGCAGCAACACGACGTCGCCCGCGCGCATGGCCGCAGCATCGATCCGAAAGGGGGTCTGTGGAGCGGCGGCCGCTTCGGCCGCCGAGGTCTCGCGAGAATCCGGCGCCCGAAGCGGGCGCCGCTCCACCGCGAAAGCCGGCGTCGCCAGCAGAATGATGAGCAGCGTTCGCACTGATCGATCCTACGTTGCAACCGTTCACACGTTAGCAGCAACACGTCACAGTCCGGTGAGATAGCATCCCGCGCATGAAACAGACTGCAATCGCCACCGCGCTTCTTCTCGCGACGCTGTCGGCGTTCGGCCAGGGCGCCATTCGCGCGCCGGAGGCGAGTCCGGCGGCGAGCGTCGGTCAGGCCATCGGCATCACCGACGTCAACATCACCTACCACCGTCCCACGGTCAACAAGCGCCGCATCTGGAACGGCCTCGTTCCGTACGGCACGCCGTGGCGCACCGGCGCGAACGAGAACACGACGATCTCGTTCTCGACGCCGGTGAAAATCGAGGGGCAGGACCTGCCGGCCGGCACGTACGCGCTCTACGCGATTCCGAGCGCGTCGCAGTGGACGATCATCTTCAGCAAATTCACCGGCGACTGGGGGGTGTACAACTACGACCCGTCCGAGGACGCGTTGCGCGTGAACGTGACGCCGCAGGCGACGGAGAATTCGGAGGAGCGGCTCGTCTACACGTTCGACGACGTGACGAACAGTTCCGCCATCGCGTCGCTGCGCTGGGAAAAACTGCGCGTGCCGATGAAGATCGACGTCGATCTCACGTCGACGATGCGCGCGAACATCGCCTCGACGCTGCGCGGCGGAAAACATTGGGACGCAAACGCGTGGGCCGCCGCCGCGCGATGGGAGCTGCGCAACGGCAGCGCCGACACCGCGTCGACGTATGCCGATCACGCGTTGTCGCTCGCCACGACGAGCGGCACGCTGCGAACGAAAGCCGCCGTGCTCGAGAAGAAAGGCGACGCCAAAGGCGCAGCCGATTTGCGCGAGCGCGCGAAATCGATCGCCACCGAAGCCGAAACCATCGGACTCGGCTACGGCCCGCTCGTCGGCGCGAAGAAATACGACGAAGCGATCGCATACCTCAACAACTACGCCACCGCCCATCCCGCCAGCAGTGAGCTCTGGCGCATCTACGCCGGCCTCGGCGAAGCCTACGCCGCGAAAGGCGACGCCGCGAAAGCGAAGGAGAACTTCGACAAAGCGATGGCGGCCGCGCACGACACCGCGGAGCGCACGGAAGTGTGGGACTCGATCAACAGCGCGGCGGCGGAGGTGAAGTAAGTCTTCGATAGCGCGCCGGCGTCAACCGAACACAGTTGTGGTACGTGCTCGCGAACGACGAGGGACACGGCTTTCGGAAACGGCGGAAATCCGATTATCCAGTTTTATCTGACAGTGATATTTCTGCAGGAGTATTTGCTGCGGTGAGGGATCTCGTGTCCCTCTTTTTCTTCGTTCTGCGCTTACGGAGATAAGGAGGATGTCATGAGATCTTCGAAGATTCAGTGGATTCTGCTCGCCGTATGTGTCCTGCTCGTTCCCCTCGGTGCTTCGGCGGGTACGCCGGACGGTGATCGATTCTGGACGACCGTCGGCTCGGCGGGGACCCTCGATGAAACATCGGAGGGCAAAGTCTTCTTCGACCGCGCCGTGGTGCAGAAAGGCACGGTCGTCCTCCCGCCGAAGGCCAGTGGCCAGATGCGAACCACAGGTACGTCGGGGTCCGACGAGACCGACAGCGCGGTCATTCGCTACAACGTCACGGCGGTGGACGGGCTGTTCGGAACGACAGGCGCCAGGATGGCGGTCCGCTTTCTCGACGCAGGCAAGGGCGCCCGTGTCACCGCGCAGCTCATCGAGGTGGACATCGCGACCGGAGCGAAGGCAACGCTCCTGGCCTTCGACAGCGACGCCGTTCCCGCGCAGGACGGGTACCACATGGCCGATGTCTGCGACGCGCGTGTGCCGGCATTCGACTTCGTGCAGAAGGCGTACTACATCGAAGCGACGCTCACGACCAACTCGATGCTGGTGGGAAGCGCGGCCGGAATCGAGGCCATTCAGCTCGACGCGACACTATGCCCCTGATGACCTGAGGGCTGAAAGCGGGCGCGTCTTTCCGGCGCGCCCGCTCGGGGTGACTGCGTCGCCGAACCCACGGTGGGATCGCCGCACCCAATTTGGGATCGCCGCATGAAGGAGAGCGACCGTCCCGGCCGCACGCGCCGAGCGTCTCGCCCGACGCTTAGATCGCGGAGCGACACGCTCCGCGATTGCGGGCGAGATGCCCGCGCTCCTCAGGCGACGAGGGATCTTTCCCTAGCCGTGCGTGCCGGAGGCTCAAGGCCGAGCCTTGAGGGCTCACGGTTGAGCCCCCCCAAGGCTCAAGGTCGAGGCCCGAGGGCTCTCCGAAGAGCCTCCAAGGTTATCGGAAGAGCCTCCAAGGTTATCGGTAGAGCCTCCAGGGTTATCGGTGTCGGCGGCCACCCTAAAATCCCCCCATCCGGCCAGTTAAAAATCCCCCCTCCTGGAGCAACGACGAAGGAGGGAGTCCGTGCAAGAACAAGAAGGATCAGAGATGCTCGACGCGGTGCCAAAGGG